>ERZ1029874.6-NODE-6-length-116672-cov-9.769382_pt1 | contig 116672 bp, 113 predicted proteins | sample MGYA00519235_ERZ1029874 | MGnify/ENA primary metagenome ERZ1029874 (study PRJEB33666, sample SAMEA4610926) | skin metagenome | biome: Human-associated habitat; feature: Malodor aspect; material: skin | place: Philippines | collected 2015-08 ...
GTTTTTTCCTTGCTTCTGCTTCCTCTTCCAGTAGCAAGGCTTGAAACTTTTTTTCGAATAGTATTTGCATCTTTAAATATTTGTTTTCTTCTCTAAGTCTGATTAATTCTTCTCTTTCAGACTCTTCTATCGGTTTTTCATTCTTAGCTTTCTTATCTGATTTAGACATTTCTTTCTTAGGCCTTCCTATGTTATTTTCTAACCCAGACAAACCACGTTCTCGATATGCTCTTTCCCAGTTACATATTACTGATCCATTGCTGATATTAAAGTATTCTGCGGTTTCTCTGTATGAAGTATTATTGATTTGCCTATATTGTATTACAGATAACTTAAATTCACTAGTATATTTATTGATATTTTGCTTTTTAATTAAGTTATCAAAACCTCCTGACTTGTATTTGTTAACCCAATTTTTCATTGTTGAATTAGGGATCTTATATTTTTTGGCAATTAATTTTTGACCACCATACTCTCCTGATAAGTATTCTGATACTAGCTTAATTTTAAATTTTTTTGTATATTTTGGCATGAAAAAACCCCTCCATCCGTATTCCGGATTTTGGGGTGCAGCTCAAAATGGGCTTTTTTTAAGTGAGCCTTTCTATTTCCTTTTCCCTTAATTCCTCAATAGTTTGATTGGATTTTTCAGCAACTGTAATTCTGTCCATATTTCTCTCTTTTAATTTAATATGGGTCCTATCTTCCACTAGGGTGTAGATAACAGTAGCCAAAGGCATAAATAAAATCATACCTAAGATACCAAATAATCTACCCCCTAAAAATACAGATAAAAATATCCAAATTGCAGGAAGTCCTGAGTTCTTGCCAACAAATAGAGGGTAAACAATATTTTCTTGGACTTGTTGAAGTAATATTAAAAATACTAAATAAACTAAGGATTGGATAGGCGATTGTATAAAAATTAAAATCATACCAAAGGCCCCAGCTGTTATCGCTCCAAAATAAGGAACTATATCCAAGGCTCCAACTAGGATTGAAATCATTCCAGCATAAGGCATCCTAAGTATCTTCATACCTATAAAGTTAAATATCCCTAATAATACACTTGATAAAAGTTTTGAGTTCAAAAATTTAGAGAATGAATCATAGGTTAATTTAAATATATAGTTGATGTGGTCAGCCTTATCTTCAGAAAAGTTAGCGTATAAAATTTTATTAGCATTTTGCCTTAAGCTTTTTTTATTTACACTAACATAAATTGAAAATACAAAACCCATTGCAACAGCAATTAGCCCTGATCCAACTGAAGATAGTATGCTTTGGGCTCTATTTATTAAATCTGAACTATCACCACTAATATAAGAGGTAACTGCATCTGATATTTTTGTAACATCCATACTATTTAAGTAATCATTTAGCTCCAGTGCTTGCTTATGAACTGCTGGGAATTTTTCAGTATATTCTAAAAGCGAATCCAAAAATACTGGCAGGTTAGTAATACCAGCTTGAACAGCGTTTATTACCTCTGGGATAACTACAACTAAAAGTATAGTAATCCCTGCAAAAAACACTAGCCAGCTTACAATAAGTGACAGGGCTACTACTACTTTTCGGTGTTTTAAAGGATTGATTATCTTTCCAAAAACTTTTTCTTGAAAAAAACTCATAGGTAAGTTTATTACAAAGGCTATGGCAAAACCTAAGATAATAGGTCTTAAAACTGCATAGATTGCTAATAAAAAATTACCAATAGGCTCTATATACCAAACAGCAAAAAATGTAAAAAGTAAGATAAGTCCTACTTTTAAATTATTTTTTGATTTCTGGTCTAATTCATTTCTTTCTCTTTTTTTCATTTATTTTCCTCGCAATGATACTATTCTTCAAGGCTCATGCTAAGCTCTAACCATTTTTCATCAAGTTTTTCTTTTTTATTTTCAAGTTCTTTGATACGGGCAAAGGTCTCTACTACATTCTCTTGATCAGAGTAAAAGTCACTAGCTAGGGTCAAAGCAGTTAGCTTATCTATTTCATTATCAATAGCCTCTATTTGATTTTCAGCATCTCTAATATCATTTTTTATTTTTTTTATTTCATTTTTCTTAAGATTTTGCTTTTTCTTTTCTTTTACCAGCTGGGTCTTGCTAATAGTTGGAGCTTTTTCGCTAGTTTCATTTAGCTCTTTTTGTTTGTTTTCATAATAAGTGTAGTTACCCAAATACTCATCTATGCCATCAGCTTTCATATCTAAGATTTTAACGGCTATCTTATTTAAAAAATATCTGTCGTGGCTAATAATTAGCATGGTACCCTCATAATCTAAAATGGCATCTTCTAAAATTTCTTTAGAGTCAATATCTAGGTGGTTGGTCGGCTCATCCATTAATATAAAGTTGGTATCTGAGAGCATTAATTTTAAAAGCGATATCCTAGCGCGCTCTCCACCAGAAAGTTCTGCAATCTCTCTATCTACATCATCTCCATAAAACATAAATTTTGCAAGATATGATCTTATCTCAAAATTTGTCATCATAGGATAGGTTTCTCTTATTTCTTCAAAAATAGTATTTTCTAAGTTTAAAGATTTCTGTTCTTGATCAAAGTAGCCGATATTTACACTTTGGCCTATTTTTATCTTGCCACTAGAGGGCATTTCTTCACCCATGATTATCTTAAATAGGGTTGTTTTTCCAACTCCATTTTCTCCAATTATAGCTGTTCGCTCGTTTCTATAAAGATTAAATGAGATGTTTTTAAATATTTCCTTATCTTCAAAAGACTTTTCTAATTTATCTACTTTTAGTACATCTTCCCCACTTTGGATGCGCGGGGTAAATTTTAACTTCATAGAGTTTTGAATGGTTTCTGGCATTTCTATTTTTTCCATCTTATCTAATAGCTTTTGACGTGAACGGGATTGAGAAATACCTCTTTTCCTTTTAGAACCTCCTTGGTTTTTAAGACGGTCAATGATTTCTTCTTGGCGGTCTATTTCTTTTTGCTGATTTTTATACTGGTGCATGCGTACTTGGAGCTCTTTTTTACGTTTTTTTACAAAGCTCGTGTAGTCTCCATCATAGCTTGTAAGCCCACCATTTTCTAAAAGAAATATCCTATTTACTGTATTATCTAAAAAATACCTATCGTGGGAGATTACTATTACTGATCCATTATAGTTTTTGATAAAGTTTTCTAAAAATCTAATAGCATTTATATCTAGGTGATTGGTTGGCTCATCTAATAAAATTAAATCTGGTTTTTCTAAAAGTAAATAAGCTAGCTCAACTCTTGCCTTTTGTCCTCCAGAAAGAGTTGTAATATCTTTATCAAAGTCTTCTTCGCTAAAGCCCATGGCCTTTAATGTGCCTTCTAGCTCTGATTTTATAGCATAACCATTTTTTTCTTCAAATTTTTCAAAAAGTCTGGTATGCTCTGCCAAAAGATTTTCCATATCTTCTGGATTTATAGATGGATCTGCTAATTTTTGCTCTATTTTTCTTAAATTTGTTTCTAATTCGATTATATTATCAAAAACACCCATGCAGTAGTCATAGATACTGATACTATAATCTATACTTAGTATTTGTTCTAAATACCCTACCTTGACATTATTTGGTATGTAGACTTCTCCACTGTCTTTTTGATTTTCTCCCATGAGAATTTTAAAAAGGGTGGATTTGCCGGCCCCATTTACTCCAATGAGACCAACTTTATCACCCTTTTCAATCTTAAAACTAACATTTGCAAATATATCCTTGGTTGGATATGATTTACTTAAATTGCTTGCTGTAAGTATATTCATTTTTAAAAATTAAAGTCCTCTGGGGAGTTGATGAAGTATGTCAAGGTAAATAATGACTCATCAAGGTGGACATTTTCTAGTACTACATCATTTTTTGTTTTTATATCTACTGGTGAGAAGTTCCATATACCAGATACCTTACCCTCACAAAGCATATCGCATACTTCTTGGCTGGCATCTTTTGGAGTTGAGATAATGCCTATATCAACTTTATTATCTTTTAAGTATTGTGGAAGTTTTTCTATATCTAAGATTTCTGGATCATTTTCGTTAGATTTGCGAGCTTCTAGGTCAAAAACTGCATCAATGTGATAGCCTAAATCTTTAAATGATTTGTATTGGTAAAGGGCATGTCCTATATTACCAAAACCTACTAACACCATTTTATATTTTTTATCTACACCAATTATTTTTGATAGTTCATCCATAAGCTCACGGACATTATAACCATAACCCTGTTGGCCAAAACAACCATAGTGGTTAAGATCTTGTCTGATTTGACTTGCAGTAAGTCCTGTAATTTCTGATAATTCTTTGGATGATACCCTTACTATCCCGCGATCATTTATACTTTCTAGATACCTATAATATTTCGGCAATCTTTTTATAACCGATAATGATACTCCATTGTCTTTAGCCATTGTTCTCCTCATCTTTCATAAAATCTAAATCTTCATCTGTTAAGTCCTCTACAATAGTTACTTCCTGAGTGCTATAAGTAGAATCTTTACTATCATCTGCTTCAAAGACTATCTTTTCTTCTGTGTCCTTTGTTATATTATACTCAACTTCACTATCATTATGCAAATTTTCGTTAATTTCTAAATTTTCATTAATTTCATCATAATGATTAGCATCCTGAGGCTCATAAGTTAAATACTCTTCATTTTTGCTTTTAAGTTTAATAGAGTTTAGTACATGAAAAAAGTAAGTTGCTATAAGTAAGCTATAGGTTAGAAGTTGGCTATTTGCATTTAAAAATTGATTATTAAAATTTAGACCAACAGGAAGGCCTGGTATAAACCTAGCTAAAACTAGGATTGCAGGCACACTTAAAAAAGTAAAGGCAAGGGCTGTAATGATTGCTACAAATATAGACAAGCCATAAGATTTTTTTTGAAATAGGACATGGAGCCCAAAAATAAGCATCAAAATCCATGCTAGAATAAATCCTGCTGACCAAATGTAGCTAATTAGCCATATATTAAAATTTGCTGATATTATAGTTATTAAAAAAACTAGCAGAACTACAACACTTAAGATTTGGCTAAGCGTTCTTTCAAACCTTCTATCCATAAGAACCTCTTATTTATTTTTCTTTGATTTATATCTTAGATTACTATCTAGGATTCTTTTTCTAATTCTTAAATTATTTGGAGTTACTTCTATAAGTTCATCATCTTCTACAAATTCCATCATCTCTTCCACACTCATTTTCTTTGGAGGAGTTAATACAATTGCATCATCTGATCCTGAAGCACGAGTATTGGTTAATTTTTTGGTTTTGCATACATTTACATCTATATCTAAGCCCTTGGCATTCATACCTACTACTTCACCCTCGTAAACTTCATCTCCTGCTTCTATAAATAAAAGTCCACGTGATTGAGCAGAGTTTAGTCCGTAGGCTCTGGCAATTCCTTGTTCACTTGCAATAAGCGATCCGTCTTGGCGGGTTTCGATATCTCCCTTATATGGAGCGTATTCTTCAAATTCTGAGTTTAAAATACCAGTTCCTTTTGTATCTGTTAAAAATTCTGTCCTATAACCAATTAAACCACGAGCTGGGATTCTAAATACCATTCTTGTATAGCCTGATGAGGTTGGAGTCATATCGATTAGCTCACCTTTTCTGCGACCTAATTTTTCTATAACTGACCCTGTGTATTCTTGGTCAACGTCAATTGTTGCTATTTCTATCGGCTCATTTCTCTTTCCATCGATTTCTTTAAACATTACTTCTGGTTTAGAAACTTGGAATTCATAGCCCTCACGTCTTAAGTTTTCGATTAAAACTGATAGGTGAAGTTCCCCACGTCCTGAAACTTTAAAACTTTCAGTGGAATCAGTGTTTTCTACTTTTAGCGAAACATCAGTTTCTTTTTCTTTAAATAATCTTTCTCTTAAATGACGGCTGGTTACAAATTTACCATCACGACCTGCAAAAGGTGAGTCATTTACTGAAAAAGTCATAGAAAGGGTTGGTTCAGATATTTTTGTAAACTCTATTGGCTCGCTATCTTCTTCTGTACCTATAGTATCCCCAATAGAAATATCTTCCATTCCAGATAGGGCTACTATTGATCCAAATTTTGCTTCTTCTACTTCTACTCTTTCTAGGCCGTCAAATTCATAAATTGTGACAATTTTTGATTTTTGATGGCGATCTTCTTCGTTATAATTTGTAATTACTGCATTGGCATTTTTCTTTATAACACCTTGTTCAACTTTACCAATAGCAATTGATCCTAAAAATGAGTTGTAGTCAGTTGTTGAAACTAAAACCTTAAATGGAGCATTTTCATCTGCTTCAAAGGCTGGTGTGTAGTCAATAATTGTATCAAGTAAGTCTGCCATATCGTCTTTTACAACACCTTTTTCAAGAGATGCCCAGCCATTTTTAGCTGATGCGTATATAAATGGACTTTCTAGATAAGATTCATCTGCATCAAGGGAGATAAATAAATCTAGGACTTCATCTTCTACTTCATCAATTCTTTGATCTGGTCTATCAACTTTATTTATACAAATAATAGCTGGTAGGCCAAGTTCAATTGCCTTTCTTAAAACAAATTTTGTTTGTGGCATAGGTCCTTCGTGGCTATCTACAACTAAAACCACAGACTCAGCCATATTTAAAACACGTTCTACTTCACCACCAAAGTCCGCGTGGCCTGGGGTGTCTATAATATTTATTTTTGTATCTTTGTAGTGGATAGCAGTATTTTTTGAAAGAATTGTAATTCCTCTTTCTTTTTCAATACTGTTTGAGTCCATTACTCTCTCATTAACCTCTTGGTTATCCCTAAATGTTCCAGAACTTCTTAAAAGTCCATCTACTAGGGTAGTTTTACCGTGGTCAACGTGGGCAATAATGGCTACATTTCTTACATCGTCTCTTTTCATAATTCCTTCTTTCAAACTTATAAATTCTATCAATATATTATATCGATTGTGGATATATTATCAATAAATATAATAAAAAAACACCTAGCTAAAAAAGATGTCTAGGTGTTATAACTAACTTTTCATTTATCCAAAAGTAAAAAAGCTGAAATAGTATTATCTTGCACTATTAAATTGTCGGCTAAGTTATATACAAGCTTTATACCCCTACCGTGGTCTGCTAGCATATCACCTTCTTTGGTATAGTTTATTCCTTCACCTTCATCTTTTACTTTTATCATACAATAGTCCCTGTCTAAAAGCATTATAATATCAATCATTTTTTCATAATTTTTTTGATTGCCATGCTTATAAGAATTTGTAATTAGCTCATCTAAAATTAGCCTTATTTTAAAGATAACATCATCATCATAGGATGAATCTTTTAAAAAATCTAAGGTCTCATCTCTAAATTCTTTTATAAGGGCCAGGTCACTATGTATGAGATTTCTGATAATCTCCATAATACACTCCTTAAGCTAGTAATTTTATACCCAAAGAGAAAAATTTTTATCCTCATAATAAAATATGTATTAAAAGTTGCAAAAAGTGGTATAATATAAATGTAATAACAATGAAAGGAGACATTGGTATGAAATACGTATGTACAGCATGTGGATACATTTATGATCCAGCTGAAGGAGATGTTGATAACGGAATCGAAGCTGGTACAGAATTTGACCAACTTCCAGAAGATTGGGTTTGCCCAATTTGTGGAGTAGGCAAAGATATGTTCGAACCACAAGAATAATATTAAAATGATAGAGGCTTTCTTAAGCCTCTTTTTGTTTTACATTTTTTAATAAAAAAATAAGCCCCTTAGGACTTATAAAACTTTTCTATCATTCTTTTTTAAAATATAAGCAAGGCTTACTGATAAGGATATTAGTAAAACCACAAATATTCCAACTGCCAATTTAAAAAACTGATCTTGCTTATTTTCGCCAGCAAGTTTTGGTGATTTTTCTAAGGATGTAGTTTTTGTTACCTTTATATTTTTATCTTCATCATTGCTATCTTTATCATGAGCTTCTATTTCTAATACTAATGTCTCATTTTTTTGATCATATATTGATGAATCTTCTTTATTTTTTTTAGCTAGATCCCTAGATACCTTTACCAAGCTTTCGTTTATCTTTTGGCTGGCTTCTTTGACTAAAGCTTCTTTTTCTGCTGCAGTTTTTGCTGATTCTATTTTTTTATTGTATTCAGTAACAATTTTATTAGTTGCTTTAGCAATTTTTTCGCTATCTTCTTTGCTAAGAGCATCTGATTTTATAGTATCGCTTACACGGTCTACTGCTTTTTGGTAGTCTTCTACTTCTTTAGACTCACCAGCACTTGAGTTTGCATTTTTTAGCTGGGACTTAATAGCTGATGTATTTTTATCAAGCTCTTTTATTAATGCATCTATTTCTTTACTAGATACCTCTTCGTTTTTAGCCTTAGGGGTTGCTTCTGGCTTAGGGGCTGGCTCATTTTTCGTTTCTTTTTTTTGATTTTGCTTAGCCTTTTGCTCTTCCCTATATTTTTGATTTACTCTCTCATTTACCTCAGTGGCCCTAGGATCAACGGTGGGAGTCGTTTTTACATTATTTTCTTGTTTTTCTGTTTCTTTTTCTACTGGTTTATTGCTAGCTGGCTTTTGAGGCTTACTCTCTTCAACTGTAACAGGTGCCGTGGTTTTAGTAGTTTCTGCCGGTTCTACTTCTGTGATGGTTATTTCATCCCCACTTTTTATGTCTGTTTGCTGAGTCACTGGAGGATTTTCCTCTTTTTGCTCAGCATAGGATGGTTGAATACTAAATAAAGCCACTAAAAGACAAAGATACTTAAAAGTTTTGTTTTTTGACTTCATATAATTCTCCATCCATAGTTTCTCATTCTTATTTTACACTTATTTTCTACACATTTCAATTAAAAAAAGCACCCTAATTATAGAGTGCTCTTTGCCACATAAACTTATACAAGGAGTTAAATTTCCCTAAGGAATTCTCATGCCAAGGCTTTCTTTTGCCACAAAAATGCAATATGGCTGTCTTCGCCATGACATCTTCTATTTCATAATTATAAAGAATTTTATAAGTAGAAAATCTCCTTGCATCATAATTATATTTAAGCTCTGGTATTTCTTTTATCTCATTTCTAAAAACTACATTTAACAAATCTTGGTCAGGCATCATCAGCCCTGCTTTGGATGTAGAATTTACATATGCTATTATCTTATCTTCATAAGAATTTTTACGAGCCTTTGCTAGATTTATCATTAATATCCCAGAATTATAGTAATTGTTTATATCTCTTTTTTCGCTTGTTACTATAAGCCTAGCCTTATTGGCTGATTGGACAGTTGGTGTTGTATGGATGGCAGCCATAAATAAGTTATCATCAAAACTGTCATTATAAAGTTCATCTAAAGAATTTAATACCAAAATATCAGGGTCTAAATATAAAATCTTATCCAAATCTTCTGGCAGATATTTATAGGCAATGAGCCTATAATACATCTCGCTTGTATAATAAAAAGTTGTAAGGGCATTTGAAAATTCATCCTCTACCCTTACATTTATTAATCTTGCTTTTTTATTTGATTTTTTCTCTACATACTCTTCTAAATCTTTTATATCCTCATCACTAATAGATGAGTGCATGATATAAATATCTATGTCAGCTTTATTGGTTAAAAATAAAGAATAAAACATAGTTTTTAGAGGTTTTATATAATTTGTGTCGCAACTTACTAATATATTCAACTTTTACTCCTACTCTTTATCACTGGTTAGGTAAAAGCCCTTTCCAATGATTTTTGATGTATTGATAATGGTAATAAAGGCTGATGGATCTACTCCTTTTATATATTTTTTAAATAGTGGTGCTTCTTTTGGAGATAAGACAGATAAAAATACAAATCTGTGTATGCCCTTATAAAGCCCTACCCCATTCATAACAGTAGCAGACCTATTTAAGTCCTCGCGTATAAATTCGCCTACTTCTTCTGGTTTTGTAGTTATGATTATAAAAAGTTTATCAGTATTTAGAGACTGGATAATAACATCTACAAAGATTCCCTTTAAAAGCAAACCTAAGATTGATAAAAGACCTATTTCTATATCAAATATCCGTATAGAAGCTATGGTAAAGATACTATCTACACACAAAAGAGCCTTGCCAACCTCAAGTGAGGAATACTTTTTAATTATCATTGCAATAATATCTGTTCCCCCTGAACTTGCCGCTAGGTTAAATAGGATAGCTGACCCAAAGGCTGATATGAGTAAGGTAAAAATAAGTTCTAACAAATTATTATTAGTAAGTGGTCCAGCAATGGGTGCTATATAATCAAGACCTAGGGCTGTTAGCGAATTTAAAATAGCAACAAAACCAGTTCTTAGCGTAAAATGCTTACCTAAAACAAAATATCCAATAGTAAGTAAAACTAAATTTATAAAAAGTGTAATTTGAGGGCGGGTAAAGGGCACAAAGGTGGATGCGATAATACTCATCCCCTCTACTCCACCAATTACAAAAGAGTTTGGATATTTAAAAAAGTGGGTCCCACAAGCCATAAGGATAGCTGCAAAAGACATCATAAGATATCTTTGTAGCTCATCCATGGGGTCGTGGTTATACTTTGCTTCTGCTCTTTTTTCTATATAATCATTTACAAATTTTGTGCCAAAAACTTTATTATCCTTCTTTTCTTGGCGGTCAGATCCATCCACAGCTAATGCTCCTTAAAAATTAATTATCTGAATAATTGTCAAAATATCCTTGGATTAGAACAATAGGTGTACCCTTATCTCCTGATCCTGATGTAAGGTCAGCTAGAGAACCTAAAAGGTCTGTGATTTGTCTTGGAGTTGTTCCAAGTGTTTCGTTTTTGCCGACTAGTTCTTTTTCTTTTTTAGAAATCCTAGCTACCATTGCAGAAGTTCTTTCCTCAATTGATAGATCAGAAAACTCATTGTCTGCTATATATTTTATTTTCAATTCACTTGGTGTTCCACTGAGCCCTTTTGTAAATGCTGGTGAAACAATTGGGTCTGCCAGTTCCCAGATTTTTCCAACTGGATCTTTAAAGGCCCCATCCCCATAAATCATAACTTCAATTTGCTTATCAAAATGATTCACCAATTTTTTTTGTAGGTTTGCTACAAAATCTTCTCCATCTCTAGGGAAAAGTTTTACTTCCCCTTCTGTAGATAAATTTGAACCTAATAGACCATAGTCCTTATTAAATCCTGAGCCCTCAACAGGTTCATTTAATATTTCATCAAGAGATAGGATGTTTTTTCCACCTGCTTCTTTTAATTGTCTTTTGATAATATTTCTAGTATGGATTGAGCAAACTAAAACTTCATCAGCAAACTTTAAACTATCTACTGGATTGTTTAAAAAATGTATTTCAGAATTAGGTGCAAGTTCTGTATACAAAGCTGGGTAGTCCATGCCAGTAAAGGTGTGCCTATACTCTCCTGCTATTTTTCTAAATTGATCTATATCTAATACATCTTGGTAAGGATTTATATTACTATTAAATAAATCCATCTCATCCATCAAGTAATTTCCTACCTCATCTTGTGGATAGGATAAGCAAATGTGAAGTTTTTTGCCAGATAAGGCAATGGCCTTTAGCAAAATAGAAAATCTATTTCTTGATAAAATCGGAAATAAAACTACTAGTTCATCTCCATCAAATTTATTGTTAATATCTTTGGCAATTTGTTCAATACTTGCATAGTTTCCTTGGGCACGTGCTACCAGAGATTCTGTTACACATACAACATCCTTATCATTTATAGTAATATTGTGATTTTCACTTGCCTTTTTTACAGTTTCAAAAACTATTTCTTCTAGGTCATCTCCCTTTTCAATAATTGGAGCACGTAGGCCTAGTGATCTTGTTCCTACTATTCTTTCCATTTTTAACCCCTCTTTCTAGAAAAATTATACAACTTATCGCATTAATTTAAAAGATGCTAGAATTAACTTCTAGCATCAAATTTAGTCCCACACTTTGGACACCTTACTTTTATCTTTCCTTTTTTCTTTGGTATACGCAGCTTTTGGCCACATTGGGGACAAGAAACATATTTAAAATTTTTATCTCCAACTGTATCATTTTTAAACCCCTTAAAAGATTTTTTTACAGGAATTAAAAATCTTTGCTTAAACTGCATATTTTCTGCAACTCTCTTAGTCTTATTCCTAGAAAAAAATCTAAATATAGCATAGACTACATTTACTATGGCAAGGGCATCTAAAAATTGTGAACGGGTAAAGTAGGCTAAAAGACTAAAAATAATCCCCATCCATATCAAAAATATACCGTATTCATCTATATTAAATCTATCTTTCATCAATATCCTCAACTAACTCCATCATTATTTTGCTAATATCTCCCTTGATAACATAATCAGCAGTACTTTCCTTACCTGTGTCATCTTTATTAATTAAAACAAGTTTGTTTCCATTATAAAAATCAATTAGCCCTGCTGCTGGATACACTGCAAGTGATGTGCCACCAACTATTAAAATGTCTGCATGAGATATTAAATTTATAGCATGGGAAATATTATTTTGGTCCAAACCTTCTCCATAAAGAACAATATCTGGGCGAACTATACCCCCGCATTTTTCACAAGTAGGAACATCTTGAAATTTATTTACATAGGCTAAGTCATATTTTTCGCCACAGGATACACAGTAATAATCATTTAATGTTCCATGAAGCTCTATAACATTTTTACTACCAGCCTTTTGGTGGAGTCCATCTATATTTTGGGTAATAATTCCCTGTAATTTTCCCATTTTTTCAAGTTTTTCCAGGGCATAGTGACATTCATTTGGCAAAACACCTTCTATCATCAGATTTTCTTTGACATATTTTATAAATTCATCTGGGTGATTTGCAAAAAAATCATGGCTTAGCATGTATTCTGGAGAATAATTAGAATTATTTTCCTTGTTGTAAAGGCCTGTTGCTGACCTAAAATCTGGCAGACCAGAAGCTGTAGAAACTCCTGCTCCACCAAAAAATACTATATTATTTGAATCTCTTATAAGTTCTTTTACTTCTTTCATTACATCTCCTATGATAAATCTATATTATTTTCCATATTTTTCTTATTTATAAAAATAACTACTAATAAAACTATAAAGTAATAAACCATTGGACTTATATTTTTATAAAGATCCATAGCCCCAACTGCAAAGGGGAAAATAAAGGCATAATTCATCGCTCCGGCATGCTGGATAGCTCCATTTACTAAGACAAATGAAAAGTACTTTAAGCTTATGAAACCTAGGCCAAAAATAGCAAGGATAATCAAAAATCCATAGACCTTGTATGAGCTTTTTTGCTTAAACCTATTAATTTGCATAAAAAAGTAAACAAGACTTGCACATATCAGCAGCCAGATTAGGCCAATCGCTAGAAAATATATGATATCGGATGATATTTTATATTTTAGGGCCCATAAAAATATAAAAAGAAAAATCATATTTACTATATAAAATAAGGCTAGGTTTATTATTTTTGCCCCTATACTTTTATTTTGTACATAAGGAAGAGAAAATTTTAGTATAGTACTCTCGCTTTTAAAGTCAAAGCTTAGGATTTTTACCATATATATGAGATTAATTATTACAAAAAATAAAATAGATAAGGTAAATATTCCATTGGCAAAAACTGGGTTGGTCAAGTAACTATTACTTAAAAATCCGTGACCTAAAAAACTTAGGCCAAGTAAAATTATTTGTAGGATTAATATATTTTTTATAAATCCTTTATTTGCTTTTAAATCGTATTTTACTAGCTTATTCATAATTATCCTAAATAAATTTCATCATAATAATCTGCCAAATCCATATCATGATGGTCTCTGATATCTCTAGCAGGAGCAAAATCATGAACAGAACCCCTAGATAAGAAAATGACTTCATCAAATAAATTTTCAATAGTCTCTATCTGGTGGGTTGAGATTATAAATGTTTTTTCATCACTCATCTTATCAATGATAAGATCTATAATTTTTGCAGTCGATATGGGGTCAAGTCCATCTAGAGGTTCATCAAATATATAAATATCTGTATTACGGGATAAGTTTAAACAAAGCCCTAACTTTTTGTAGTCACCTTTAGAAAGACTAGCTATCTTTGCTTGCGGATTTAGGTGAAAATATTCTAAAGTTTTCTCAAATAATTCATAATCAAAATCAATAAAAAAGTCCTTATACATAAGCCCTACTTCTTTTATACTTTGGTAATCAAAAAGAAATTTCTCATCTGGCAAATAAGCAAGCCTATTTTTATCAAGTTTATTCATTTTTTCCCCTGCATAAATTATTTCCCCACTATCAGGACGGATAAAACCTGCTAGGGCCTTTAGTAAAGTAGTTTTTCCAGATCCATTCGGACCAAGAACCCCTGTTATTTTTCCAAGACTCATATTTATTGTAACATCATCTAGGGCAAGGATATCCTTATATTTTTTTGTAAAATTTCTAACTTCTATCGCCTTAGCCATTTGCCATATTCCTTTGCTCTAAAACTTCAATTGCCTGATTTAAACTTACATTTATATTATCTAAATTTGCTAGAAAATCATTAATATATTCATGTAAAAATTCATCTTTTAGCCAAGCAATTTTTTCATCACTTGCAAAAACTATATACCTATCCCCATTTTTTCTAATGATATCTTCTTTTTCTAAGTCAATTAAGACGTCATCCACATAGGAAGGATTTACTTTAAACTTACTTGTAAAAAACTTTTTTTCAAAAAGGGGGCTACCATATTTAAGCCTTCCTTTTATAAGTTCTGTTATTACAAAATCCCTCATTTGTCTTTGCTTATTTTTATATACCATTGCCATACTCCAAACTTACTTTTGCACCATAATCTTTAACTGCATCGATAAATACAGTTATTAATCTTTGCCCATATTCTTCTAAATTTATAAATATACACCTATAATTAATTATCCTTATATCATAGTCGGTAGTCACTAGAAAGTCATATAAGGCATCTAAGTTTTCTACATAGTAGTAGAAATCAATATTTTCATTTAATAATCTATAAAATTCTTCCTTATTAGAAAAATCTTTTGCATCTAGAATAATCATATATTTTCCTTAAATATTAATAATATTTTACAATTCATTTTTCCTATGGTATTATTATAGCAGACTTCTTCCAAAGAGGTCTAAAAATAGTTTTGTAAAAATAATTTAAAAAAATATTTACAAACTCTTGACATAGATAAAAAAAGAGTGTATACTTATATAGTAATCACTTAACGGGGTGTGGCGCAGCTTGGTAGCGCGCGTGTTTTGGGAACATGAGGTCGAAGGTTCGAATCCTTTCACCCCGACCAAATTATAAGTAGTAATTTTTAATTACTGCTTTTTTTGTACTTAATTATAGATTGTACCACAAGGCTTTGAGAAGATGAGGCTAGAAAGTTCGGATACTTTCACCCCGACCAAGTAAAGCTGCATGACCGATTATTTTTTTGCATATTTTTGAAATTTTTTAAGAGTATTCTTAACTAGAAATTCATACTTTGATATAGATAAAGTACATTATTTGCATATTTATCTAAATATTAAAGCTACCCCCATTGTCATTTCGACTGGAGCGGTAGTGGAATGGAGAAATCTACCCTTGCTCTATGAGACTTTTAAACTTTAGAATTTAATTGTATACTAAATTAATTCTTATACTTTTCTTTAATAACCTCGTTGAAGCATGTCTGGACCCTTATATAGATCTCTCCGTGCGCTGCGCTTAGTCGAGATGACAAGGAAGGGGATTGGACTTAATCTAGTTTTATTTTTTTATTTATTTCCTCTTTATTTTATATTTTTAACGAATACCATGTTAATTTATATATAAGATTGCGTATTTTAATATTTAAGCTTCCCACATTGTCATTTCGACTGGAGCGGTAGCGGAATGGAGAAATCTTTTCTTGCTCTATGAGACTTTTAAACTTTGTTTTTTACTTCTTAATTTTTATATTCTAAAAAAAATAAAGCCAATAAGTTTTATCTTATCGGCTTTACCCTTAGTAGGATTCCATTTTATTGAATGTTTGCCCTGTCATTTCACCTTGTTCTGCTACATTTAATGCTCCATTTTCAAATTTCGCATTGATTGGTGTATCTACATTTACCCCTTCTATAGTTAAGGTCACATCTGACCCATTTTCTTGCCATTGACCTGTATGCACTCTTTGATCTAATTTATACCTTAAAGTTCCATCTTCATTTAATGACAATCTTGTTCCATTGCCTTGGTATTCGCCTGCAACCCCATCAGATTTAGCAAAGTATTCTGAGACATCTACTGATATAGAATCTTCGATATTAAGCCCTGATAGGGCGTTGTTTGCTCTTGTGATTACTTCTTCTAAGAAAGCAAATCCATAGTACGGAATTTCGTAATAAGTATAATCATCTTCTACGAAAAATTTGTGGAATATTTCATTATCTGTTGTGATTGGTCCTTCTTGGTAGAAGTCTCCATCATCTTTGTTATCTTTTACATTTTGATATTCTACGAAGGTGTAGTAGGTAAATTGATTTGTATAACGACCTTCATAGTCCTCGTTTGCTTTTACTTCATAAATAAGCATTACTCTATTTTTAAGTTCAGCACTTGCATCTGAGCCTGTTATAGCTCCTAAATAGTTTATATCACTTATTTCTGTAAATGATCTTCCGCCAAATGTTTCCCTTATTAATTGGCCTGCGTTATATTTTAATGTACCTAATAAATCTTCATTTAAATTATCAATTGTAGAAATATATCCACCTTCTAGGTCTCCATTAGCTGGTGTTTCTTCATCAGCATCTTCGCTATCTTCTGTTGCTTCTCCTGGAGCTGTGAATGTTTTATCTGTTGGATCAAGCCTTATGCCATAAGAATTAAATAATTCTTCTTCATCATAGTTTAGGCTAATATTTACTTCTTCCCCACTAGATAATTCACTGGTTTTGCTTGGGACAATTTCTATATTTTGTAAGTATTCCGGTGCATCCTCTCCAAAGCTTGCTGTTAAGCTAATGTTTGGACTTTCACCTTCAAAGTTTACATCCATATATTCAAAGGCATCGACATATTCTTGGGTGATTAGCCCATCTACAATTACTGATTTTATAGTATTTGTAAACATAATATTGTAATCGTCCATGATAGAACTATCAGAAACATTTGCTACTACTGTAATTTCCTCACCATTTGATAGGTTACTGTCCTTGCTAAATTGGAAGGTTGTGCTTTTTTCCAAATCATCTACCAATTGGTTGGCTGGTGATGAATATTGGTCATTTTTCCTATCCTTATTTACATAGGCTATGTCATTACCGTGGTCTGCCAATAATTTTGAGGTATTTAATGTTGCGCTTGGGCTAGCTGCTCCATCATCTCCGTTATAAGCTACATCTATATATTCGCTAAGATCTACTTCTACCTCTGGTGCCTTGCGGTTTTTTATAAAATATACCCCTGCCAGGGCTAGGGCTATGATTAGTAAAGGTAAAAGATAAATCGGTTTAAATTTGAAAGGTTCTTTTTTATTTTTTGCTGTATCTTCTTTTACTTCTTGCTTATCATTTATTAGATTATCCTCATTTGTATAAGCCGATTCATAGTTAGATATCTCTTGATTTTCCCCTGCTATGGGTCTATTAGCAGCATTGGCTCTACCGGTTGTTTCATAATAATCATTTACCGGCTTTTTGTAGGCCATTTTTGGACCACCACCATGAATTTGCCTAGCAATCCTTGCTTCTACAAATTCGTTTGGAATATCATCATAAGAAACTTGATCTTTTATAGGCTCACTAGGCTTTTCATTTTCTGTATTTGCATAGCCTTGGGCCCTAGCCATGTTTTGAGCAATACGCATTTGAGTTGAAAGATTATTTTCATTTTCTAATGGGTCTTGCTTGATATTTTCTTCTGAAGCTGTTATATTTTCCTTATTTTTACTATGTAAAACTTTGTTTTGAACATAATCTGCCGGATTATCATTTAAAAATCCAGGATTCCTAAGTTCTTTTCTCTGCCTATCATCAACTGGATTATAACCATAATAGGATGGTGGGATATCACTAGCTTTTGCGCTTTCAGGTTCTATTTTCTGGTTTAAATGACTGTAATTGTTGTCATTATCAAAAATTTCCTCAGCTATTTCCCCTTCAGTTTTCTTATCATTCTTTTTCTTTAGACTTTTTTTGCTAGTAAAAGAACTTACAAATTTTTTTATCCTATTTGTTTTTTTCTCATTCGGTTCAGATTTTTTATTATCTTCTATTAAATTTTCATTCTGTTTAATCGATTCATAGGTGGATTTTTCTACAATACTTTTATTCTCAGTTAGTGGCTGGTTAAAAACTTCATTGCTATCTGCTTTTAGCTTGTGACCACATACAGGACAAAATCTTGCGCTGTCATCTACCTTTGCACCGCAATTAGTACAATTCATACTTGCTCCTTTTAAAGCTATATATTATAATATACAACTTTTTGACAAAAATATAAACCCTATTAAGGGTTTATATTTACTAAATTATATATTATCTATAGTTAAATAAGGTTTACCGGATGCCTTTGGTGCTTTTGACCTTCTTTGGAAGATTATTAAGATTAATAATGTAGCTACATATGGAATCATAGAAATAAATTCTATAGGTATATTTACAGCTGATCCTCCAAGATATGTTGCTATTGATTGGGCAAGACCAAAAAATAAGGAACCAATAAGCACACCTTGTGGTTTCCAGTTACCAAATATTACTGTTACAAGGGCAATATAACCTTGTCCTGCAATTAGTGATTGGGAGAAGCTACTTACCACTGCAAGGGACATGCTTGCTCCCCCAAGACCTGCCATAAATCCTGAAAAGATTACTGACCAGTAGCGTACTTTTTTTACAGATATGTTTAGTGTTTCTGCAGCCTTTGGATGCTCTCCTACTGCAACAACTCTAAGCCCCCATTTGGTTTTATAAAGGAAAAGATAAAGCACAGCTACCATTATAAGGGCAATGTATACTGTTGCATATTGGCCAAAAATATTTAAGATAGCTTGGTTACTAGATCCTCTAAATAATCTTGGAATCTTATTTTCCAAAGGAATAGAAGGAGTCTGGCTAGCTCCATCAAAGAATAATCTTGCTAAAAATAGCGATAAACCAGGCCCTAGAGTATTTAGTGCAATACCAGATATGGTCTGATCTCCACCTAGAGAGATTGAAACAAAGGCATGGATCAGACCGAAAAATGCTCCAGCAAGTCCTCCAGCTAAAAATGCTAGCCAAGGATTGCCTAGCTTATAACCCACAGTTGCTCCAACGAGAGCACCTATGGTCATCATCCCCTCAAGTCCTATATTTACTACACCAGATTTTTCACTAATCATACCACCAAGACCTGCAAAAAGTACTGGAGCAGCATTTGAAAAAGTATTTCCGATTATTAAAGCGAGCATTACTAAATTCATCTTACTCCTCCTCACTTTCTACAGTTCTTACAATAATATCTTCCCCAGTTTCATTTATTATATTTGGTGGAAGTTCATTTTGTACACGATTTTTCTTCGCAGTATTTTCTAAACTTACATCTTGTTCAACAGCTTTTTTATCAAGCTTGTCTTCTTCTTTTCTAACTAGTTTTTCATCTTTAGGTTCTAGTGATGGTTCTTCTTTGATAATAGCTTGAGAGTGCTCTTGCTTAGCTAATTTTTTGGTCGTTTTTCTATTTCTATGTTTTGCTCTAATAATTCTAAATACTAATGGCACGGCTGTAAATAGAATAATAGTACCTATAATAATATTGATTATTTCTGTTGGCACACCCATCACCCTTTGGATGTTGCTACCTGCATATTTTAATGATCCAAAAAATAAGCCTGAGAAAATTACTCCTATCGGATTATTTCCTGCTAAAAGTGAAACTGCAAGACCATCAAAACCATAGTTATCCATAGCAGAAACTATTGAAAGTGCATAGGTAAAACCTAGTATTTGTGTAACTCCAGCTAGGGCACATATTGCTCCAGAAATTGCCATTGATTGGACAATTTTTTTACCAGAATCAATACCACCGTATTCACTTGCCTCACGGTTTAGACCTACTGCCTTTAATTCATAACCCAAAACAGTCTTTTTTAAAATATACCAAACTACAATTACTGCAATAATTGCAAGTACTGTTCCATAATGGATAGGTGCTTTAAAAAACTTTTTGAAAAATGGCCCGAAAGTCTTTACGGTTGCCTTATCAAACATTGTAATCTTAGCACTATCTAAGACATCAAAAGAAGCCATAGAGTTTGGTTGTTGATTAGCATAGCCAATAAAGTTTTGAAAGTAAAATGCTACCCAGTTTAACATGATAGTTGAAATAACTTCATGGATACCAAAACGTGCTTTGATAAATCCTGCCAAGGCACCGTATAAGGCTCCTGCTAGCATTCCTAAAATAATTGCAACAATTGGGTGAAGGATTGGTGGTAATGGTAATTTGTATCCAACTAAAAATCCAACTATAGTACCAATTATAAATTGGCCTTCAGCCCCCATATTAAATAGTCCTGTTTGAAAGGCAAAACATACACCAAGTCCTGTTAAAATAATCGGTGTTGATGTTACAATTGCCCATCCCATATTTCTTGGAGTCTTAAATACCCCTTGGAAAAGAGCTTGGTAACCTTCTATCGGATCATAACCTGATATTAAAAGAACTATTGCACCTACTAAAAATCCTAATAAAATGGAAATTATGGTAAATAAAAGCTTGGAATTACCACGTGCAAGTTTTCTTTTAGTTTGTACTTGTTTTGTATTTTCTGTCATTTTCCACCTGCCATTAGTCTTCCTAGTTCAAATTCATCAGTTTCTTTAGGATTTTTCTCACCAACTATTTGACCATCATAGATTACAAGAATCCTATCTGATAAGTCAATTACTTCATCAAGCTCAAAGCTGATTAATAAAACTGCCTTATTTTGGTTTCTAAGCTCTACTAAATATTGGTGGATAAATTCTATAGCACCTACATCAAGTCCCCTAGTAGGTTGAGCTGCTATTAAAACATCCGGATTATTTGATATCTCTCTTGCAATGATTACCTTTTGCTGGTTTCCACCAGATAGGGCAACGGCCTTTTCATTGATATCATTTGGTCTAACATCAAATTTTTCTACTAAATTTCTAGCGTTTTCATCGATGTTTTTAAAATTTAGCTTACCCCTTGTAGAAAAAGGTTCTTTTTGAACATTTTCTAAAATCAAATTATCTTTGATAGGATATTCTAAAACAAGTCCTCTTTTTTGCCTGTCTTCTGGGATAGAGTTCATCCCAGTATCTAGAATATTTCTTGGAGATGTATTAGTAATATCTTTGCCATTTAATGTTATGCTACCACGGTTAGCTTTTGCCATACCAGTTAAACAGTCAATTAATTCTGTTTGACCATTACCATCTACACCGGCAATTCCTAAAATTTCTCCAGCACGTAGTTCTAAATCAAGTCCTTTTAAAATATCTACACCACGGCGGTCTTTTGCCCAAAGATCCTCTACTTTTAGGACAACTCCACCTGCTTTCTGACTTTTTTTATCTACATTAAAACTTACATTACGACCTACCATTTTTTCAGCTAATATATTTTCATCAACTTCTTTTACTTTCAGCTTATCAATATATTCTCCACGGCGGATAATTGTACAATGATCAGCCATAGCTTTGATCTCAGCAAGCTTGTGGGTAATAATTATTATTGACTTATCCATGGTGGTTAGCCTATTTATGATTTCAATAAATTCATTGATTTCTTGAGGAGTTAAAACTGCTGTTGGCTCATCAAATATTAATATATCTGCTCCCCTATATAGGGCTTTTAGAATTTCTACTCTTTGTTGTTGACCAACTGAAATATCCTCTACTCTTGCATCTGGATCTATCATTAGCCCGTATTCTTTAGATAAATTTTCAATCTTTTCACGAGCTGTCTTTCTATCTAAAAATAGACCTGTATCTTCCTCATAACCTAGGATTATATTTTCTGTAACTGTTAGTGGTTCTATTAACATAAAATGTTGGTGAACCATTCCAATACCTGCATCTATGGCCATTTTGGGAGTCATATTTGTATAGCTTTTACCATTTATACTTATAGTTCCATCACTTGGTGGAAACATCCCATACAAAATATTCATCAGTGTGGTTTTACCAGCACCGTTTTCTCCCAGTAAAGCATGCACCTCAGACTTATGTAGGTCAAAATCTACATTCGATAATACTTTTTTATCTCCAAAGGACTTGCTAATATTTCTCATAGATACTACAGGATTTTCATTAAAATGCTTATCCATAATATCCTCGCTTTTTTAAGTGTATATACATAATAATATCATAAATGTAAGTTTTGTAGTAGGAATTTTTGCAAATTAAAAGACCCCAAAATGAGGTCTTAAATTTTAAAATTATTTTTCTATCCAACCTTGTTCAACAGCTTGGTCTTCGTTTTCTGGAACTTCGATTTTGCCATCGATTACTTGTTGTTTTAATTCTTCTACTTTATCTTTTACTTCTTGGCTAACAATACCATTATCTGCATATGCGATTGTTACTGCATCACCATCAGCTAGAGTAAATGTTTGTTCTCCACCTTCAAAGTTTCCTTGAGCGTATTCGTCAATAATTTGTCTTACTGCATCGCCTACACCTTTTACTGTTGAAACTAACATATTGTCTGGAGCTTCATCTTGTTGGTCACGGTCTACACCGATAACCCATTTGTCATTTTCTTTTGCTGCTTCGATAACACCGATTCCTACACCACCTGCTGCGTGGAAGATTACATCTGCACCTTCTTGGTACATTCTATCAGCAATGTTTTTACCTGCTGCTTGATCATCAAAGCTGTTTGCGTATTGAACTTGAACTGTGATTGGTTCACCTTTTTCACGTGCTGCTTGTTCTACACCTGCTCTAAATCCATATTCAAATCTATCTACGATTACACCTTTGATACCACCAACAAATCCTACATTGTTTGTTTCAGATTGCATACCTGCAATGTATCCTACTAAGAATGAGTTTTGATGGTCAGCAAAGTTTACACCTAGTAAGTTTTCTCTATCATTTTCGTTTGCATTGTCAATGATAACATAGTTTTGTTCTGGATTTTCTTCTGCCGCTTCATCTGTAGCTGGGAATAAAGCATATCCTACTGTTAAAACTAAGTCTGATTCTGAATCAAGTGCTGATTCTAAGTTTGGTACAAAGTCAGCTTCCTTGTGACTTTCGATATAATCAAATGTAGCTGCTCCATCTTCTTCAGCCTTTTGTAATCCTTCATAAGCTGATTGGTTAAATGATTTATCATTTACCCCACCAAAGTCAGTTACCATAGTAACGCTAACTTCTTCTCCATTTGGAGTTTCTGCTGTTTCTTCTTCATCTTTTTCTTCTTCTGGAGCATCAGCTGTATTATCTTCTGTTTCTTCTGTTTTATCAGCTGTATCATCCACTTTTTCTTCTACTTTAGTTTCATTATCTGTAGCTGCATCTTTGTTGGCATCTTCTGTGTTTGCCCCACATGAAGCTAGTACTAATGATAGTGAAAGCGCTGCTGCAACTGGCATAAAGTTTTTAATTTTCATCTCTTCCTCCCAAAATATTACTTTATGCCTTAATTTTAATACACTGAGGAGAATTTGTCTATAAATAACAATTTTTTAACTTATCGCTTTATTATCTATAAAAGTTCATACTTATAATTATCATTAATTTTTGATGTGCTAAATTTAAAAAATGTTTTCAAAAACATTGATAAAATTTGTCATACATGCTATACTATTTACAGAAAAGGTTTCCACAAATAAATATAGCGTAGAGAGCGAGTTAAGATTTTCACTCGCTTTTTGCGTTAAAATCTGGAGGTTAATATGAGAGATATTTTTGTGGCAGAATTAGTGGGTACTTTCCTACTGATTTTATTAGGGGATGGAGTTGTAGCTAACGTACTTACACGAAAATCGGGCATGCATGGAGGAGGACCTGTTCAAATAACCATAGCTTGGGGACTGGCCGTTATGATACCAGCAGCTATTTTTGGAGCTATGAGTGGGGCCCACTTTAACCCAGCTTTAACTATTGCTCTTGCCTATAATGGTGGTATTGGATGGGATACTGTTCCTTATTATATAGCAGGACAAATGCTTGGAGCTATGCTAGGGGCACTTTTAGTTTACCTATTATATAAAGATCATTTTGATGATACTTGTGATGCAGATCCTGGTATAGTTCGTGGATGCTTTTGTACAGCTCCATCTATTAAAAATACTTGGAGAAACTTATTATCTGAAATCGTAGGTACCTTTGTATTAGTTTTTGCTATTTTAGGATTTGGCAATGTTGATGGTGCAGGTACTGTTGGTTTAGATAAATTTTTAGTATATGGGCTAATCGTATCTATCGGTATGTCTCTTGGAGGACTTACAGGTTATGCTATAAACCCTGCCAGAGATCTTGGACCAAGAATTATGTACCAAATCCTACCTTTTAAGAAAAAGGCAGATGTTATGTGGGACTACTCATGGATACCAGTTGTAGGGCCTATAATAGGTGGACTTATCGCAGTAGTCTTATACAATTTTGTATTTTAGATTTTATTGATAATTTCATCATTTATAATATAATAATTATATAAATAAATAACAAATGAGTAAGAGCAAGTATAGGTCTATACTTGCTCTTTGTCTTTTTTAAGAAAGAAGGAATATATGTATGATGTTTTAGTAATAGGTGCTGGAGTAAGTGGCGCATCCATTGCCCGTCGCCTATCCAGATATAAATTAAATATAGCCATTGTAGAAAAAGCAAACGATGTCAGCATGGGAGCTAGTAAAGCAAACTCTGCAATCATCCACGGAGGCTATGCAGAGCCTCATGATGAGTTAAGAGGAAGAATTTGCTATCCAGGTCGTACACAATTTGAAGAATTAGAAAATGAATTGCACTTTGGTTTTGTAGCAAATGGATCATTAGTACTTGCATTTGAGGAAAAAGAAATCAAAACTTTAGAAAAGCTTTATGACATGGGTATAGAAAATGGTCTGCCAGATATGGAAATTATAGACCAAGAAAAACTAAGAGAAATCGAGCCAAATGTTTCAGATAATGCCATCGCAGCCCTATGGTGTAAGGGAGCTGGAGTTTGCTCACCCTATGAATATGTAGTAGCCCTTACAGAAAATGCTGTTGCCAATGGTGCAGAATTATTTTTAAACTCAAGAGTGTCAGATATCTTAAAAGATGACGATTACTTTATAGTAAAAACAGAAGATGGCAAAGAGCTTAAAGCAAAATATGTAATAAATGCTTCAGGGCTAGAAGGTGCAGTAGTTTCAAAAATGATAGCTGAAACAGACTTTGACATCCACCCAAGAAGCGGAGAATATTTAATTTTTCAAAAAGGTACTGGAAAAAGATTAAATAACGTACTTTTCCAAGTGCCAACAGAAAAATCAAAGGGAATTTTAGCAACAAGAACCTTCCACAACAACTTACTTCTAGGACCAGATGCCATTGACGAAGAAGAGATTGATTTATCAACCCACGAAGATAGATTAATGTATATCTACGAAGAAGCTCAAAAATCTGTAAAAGATGATGTAATAAACCTAAGAGAATTTATAAGATCTTTTACAGGTCTACGCCCAGCAAGCTCTACCCATGATTTTATAATCGAAGAATCTAATGTAGATGGCTTTATAAATGTAGTAGGCATCCAATCCCCAGGCATCACCGATAGTCCAGAAATTGCAAAAATTGTAGAAAATATCCTAAAAGAATCAGGACTAGACCTAGAAGAAGACCCAGACTACAATCCAAACAGAGAACCTATCATCGAGTACAAAGAACTAGAAGATATGAATAAAATCAAAGACCGCCTAGACCTACCACTTGGCGACCCAGATAGAATTGTTTGTAGGTGTGAACAAGTCACAGAAAAAACAATCAGAGATGCCATGAACCGCGGCATCCCAGTAGAAACTCTAGATGCAGTAAAACGCAGAACCAGAGCAGGCATGGGCTTTTGCCAAGGACAATTCTGCAAACCAAGAGTCCTCGAAGTAATGGAAGATGAACTAGGCCATAAACCGATCGATGACCTATACGACTTTGAAAGAAACGAGCTATCAAGATTAAATAAAAAAAGAGTTAATGAACTTATAAAAGAAATCCAAGAAACTTCTAAAAAAGAAATAGAGGAAAAGGAAGAAGAATAATTAAAAAAACCTCTCTACAATTTATTAGAGAGGCTTTTATTTTAATTAGTCATTTTTTCTTGTCTTAAACAGTCCACTAATTGATGCTGCCATAATAGCAATTACTGAGCCTAGCCCATTTATTCCAGTTTTAGGGTTAGAATTTTCACTTAAAATTCTATTATTAATCACAGGGACATTTTCATCACTTATTGGTCTAATGATTATTGGTTCTGGGGTAATATCTTCACTATTATCAATTTTTTCTGCTGGTATTAAATCACTTAAGGGAATGCTTTGTTTGATTTCTTCAGCTGGAAGCAATGGGATAAGTGGCAGTGTTTCCTTAGTATTTTCTGCAGGAATCAATTTAGTAATAGGAATAATTCTCTTATTTTCTTGTGATGGCACAAGATCAATTAGAGGAATGCTCACTTTAGCTTCTTCTATAGGAATAATTTCTACCATTGGTACATAAGACACATCTGGTTGAGGTGCTGGCAATGGATTTGATGGATTAACTTTATTCCTTAATTTAAAGCTTTGTTTTGCATTATTTATATCTTCTTCTACTGCAACAAGTTTTCCATCTTCATAAATTTCATAGAAGATTACAAACTCATCTCCATCTTTGTACTTACTAGAATCAAAGACAAATTTTAAAGTAATCTCACCATTTCTTTTTTCTTCTTGAGTAAATTTGTGAGAAACCGGCTCAAACTCTTTTACAATGGCTCCCGTTTGTTTATTTACAATATATGCTTTAAATTCATAATTAGAACCAACGTTGAATTTATCAAAAATTACTTTATCGTAAATTTCAGAAGCTTTATCAATATAAATTTCTTTATCATTATCAGCCTTATCATAAGTATCGGTTACAAAAATCATTTTTTCGTTAATAACTTTATATAATTTCACTTTAGATTTTTCTAATTCTTCAATTTCGTTTTGATATGGATCTTTAAATAAGAGTTGTGATATTTCTCTGTGATATTTTGTATAAAGTCCAAAAACTATATCGGATGTTTGGCTGCTTTCATAAGGGCTATAGTAGTCAGCCCACCAATCATAATTATCATCTAAGGCATTAGAATATGGAGCAGTATCAGTATTTTCTTCAAGTAACTTGTGCATGTATTTTTTAATATATTGTTTATATTGGTCTATATTCATGCCTGTAGCTTCTTCTATAGGTTGTTCTAAGGCTTCATTTATTCTTTGTTCTAAGCTATCAAAATATTTATAAGCGCCTCCAAATCTACCATATTCATTTACAAAATTATCATAATTATTATCAAAATCATTTTTCATAAAATTAATAGCTTGTAAAAATAAATCCTTATCCGGTTGGTCAACTACCCTATCAGTTTCTTTTGTGGCCAAATCTGTAATTGACTTAAAGTTATCTTTTACTACGTTAGTGAAATTATTGGCAACATTCAATAAATAATCATTTGAAAGTCCTTCAAGGGTATTTTTCCTTACAAATTTATTTAATTGATCTTGTGTAATATCATTTGCGCCTAGTTCTTTAAGAAGTTCAGTGCGATCATAATTGAATGCGTCATCATCAGGTCTACCAAGCATATTTAGCATTATAGCATTATAATTTGGAGAAAAGTTTTGATATTGTTCCAAAGGCAGTAGCAAAGAAATAGTTTTATTTTCACCTTCGTAAACCCCATCTAAATTTTGAAGGTTTTTTGGTACTTGATTTGTATAGTCTTGCCAGTTGCCTGTTTCTTCGTTATAAAATGACTGATTTTGGTAGTATACGATAAATTCTACAACTTCTTTTTCTCCTTCACTATCTGTAGTGGTTAATTGAAATATCCCGTAGCTATCTTTTTCGTTACTTAAATAATTTTGAAAGTCTGGATAAGTTTCATCTATAAATTTGGAATAAGGAGAATATTTTACATCATCATAATAATTATATTCAGGCTCTTCCTTAAGATTGATTTCTTCTACTTCTTTTCCAACCTCACCTTTATACATTTTAAGTCTATCAGTAGAAACATTTTGTTCATAAATTGTACTAAGCCATTTGTTCTCAAAGTCCTCTGGCTTAATTGGCATCATACCTTCTTTTACAACATCAAGATTTAAAAGATTATATAGGTCTCTTAATCTTTGAACCTGAGCTTGTTTTTCTTTTAAATCATTAATCTGTTTATCTATATCGTCAATTTCATCTTGATTTACCAAATTTAATTCATTACCTTCTAAATCAGTAAACTTTCTTAGTAGATAGTCAGTGTCATCTGGGTTTTCAAGTTTGTATTTAAATGTTTCTAGATTATGATTAAGATTTGTTTCACTTCTAAGCTCTTTTATAGTAAAAGTATCATTATCTTCCATATCGTTAAACTCAATTGTATTGTTTGGTATGAAAGCATCATAATAAAGTAAATCATGACTGTTTTTAAATTGGTCGTTTTGATTTATTTTATTGCTATTAACACCTTCATTGTTTTTAAATACATATTTACCGTTTTCATCAGTTGCTATTATGTGGCTTTCTCCTGTTCTATCATTTGTAACTTGGTAAATAGTTTTTAAAGTTTTGCCATTGTCACTATATTTTACAAAGCCACTTTCTAAAATTTCTTTTCGCTTAATGATTGGAAAAGCCATAAAATGCCTTGATTCATTTATTACTTTAGGATCATTTCCTTTAATTTTCATATCCTCTGTGTATAATTCATGTTCACTATAAACATTTGCTTTACCAGATTTTGTGAGTTTTCTTAGTTCATTATTAAAAGCAGCTAGGTTCTCTTCTTTAATTGTATATTCAAAAGTGTATTCAATTGGATATGTTTTTTCTCCAATTGTATCGGCATGAAGTAGTCCTAAATCATTTCCTTCTTTTGAATCAAGCTCTTGTCTAGATTTATTTATATCTGAACTTTCTCCAATAGCAGAAGATGATTTGCTGGATACTGATCCATCATCATTTAAAGTGATATTATAAACTTTAGTATTGTTATTAGGTTCAATATTACCATCATAAACTGATCTATAGGCTTTAACATTTTTGTCTAAATATGGGACTAATTCTTTTGGTATATAATCCGTTACAAAAATTGTAGAATTTTCAAAAACAGGGTCAGATAGATTATTATTAGGTGTTAGTGCATGAACTGTTTTAAATTTATCATCACCTTTATCGTAAATAACTTTGCCTACCACAGGGCTTTGCTTATCTATCCATTGTTCTAAATCTTGACTTTCTTTATTTAAATCAAATCCGCTTTCATCAAAAGTAGTTGTTGAAACAGAATATGGATCATATTTTGAATCTTTATTTATCCAAACCATCTCCATTAGAGTATTCTTATCAGTGTCATTTATTTCTTCTTTTAGTTTTATTTTTACAGGATATGAGTAGTCTTTGTTAGCATCAAAAGTACCTAGATCATTAATACTAAATTGCCAATTGGCATTATTAGCTTCTTTCGGATCAAATTCATGGTCCTTACCATTTGAATCTGTTATTATTATTTTTTCAATTTTATTTGCAAAATCAGGATTTCTAAAAGTAAGATTGATTGAACCTGCATCATTGTCATTTGAATCAGTGCTCCAATCTCCAGGGCGTCTTGAAGCATAAATAACAGTTTGTAAATCTAGTTCTTTATTTTCTGCATCGTATGACTTGTATTGGATATTTCCATATTTTAATCCTTCATTTGGACTATCATAATCTTTTTCTCTTTTTTCAAGTTCATTATAATCTTTTAAATCTGTATTAACTGTTTGATTTGTCTCAGGATTTGTTAACTCTAAAGATTCTGGTGTTGCTGCAAATGCTCTAACATTTAATGGGCTAATAGGTGTTTCATTTAAGTTATTGGTCGAAATTACATTATTAGAATTAGGAGTTGTATTAATGTTATTTTCGGATTGGATGTATGATTCTGGTAAAATAGATTTTTCAATTTCTTGATTTAAATTAGAAGAAGTCACATCGTTATTAATATTTAAAACATCATCGGTTGAATTCTGTTTTGTTTCTACTACATCATCAGCCTGATCAGCTTTTAAAGTTTCATTATTATCTTCTTGGATAGATTTTTCAATAATATTGTTGCTTAAGTCTATTGGTTGATTTGTTGTCACTACTGAATTATTAGAGATATCTTCTTGACCATGAGATGCGTTTGGAACTAAAATCAATCCCAAACCCAATGCTAATGGAACAGTATAGTATTGTATCTTATTTTTATTTTTCATTAAATTTCCTCTTTTTTAAAAATTGCAACTTTTCATATAATGATTATATAGACTTTTTTATTCTTTTCAATATTTTTTTGTTTGATTTTAAACTATAAAAAAGACTATTACTCACGTAATAGCCTTAATTTCTTACGCCCTTTCATCAGTGGCTACGATATTTACTCCTGTGTCAAGCACATTTTCTATTACTACATCTCCTATATGAACTGGGGCTTTTATTTCTGTATTATTTATTTCTCTCATACAGTCAAATATTAGGCCTTTTGGTATAGCTGTTTCTGTTTTTACTGGGACGCTATAACCTTTGCTTCCTGTTACTTTTACTGTTGAAGTTACCATTCTTTTTGGGTCTTTTACTTCATCTCTTACGTAGTTTTCACCACGTTTGCAGTTATTGCCTTCTATATTTGTTATCTCTTCGCCGTCCATGGTTACTACTACTTGGCAACCCATGGGGCAATTTATGCAGGTAAATTGTTTTTTCATATTTCCTCCAATTTTACTGTGATTTGTTTGGTATCTGGATCTATGTCTTCTTTTTTAAGTCTTAGTAGTTCCATTTCTCCTGGGGCTAGGACTTTTTTCTTTCTTTCTACTATGCATTTATCATCTGCGTATATAGCAAGTTTTCTAGATGGGTAGACGTTATTTACTCTAAATTTAACTATGATTGAATCATCCATATTATCATAATCTAGGTATTGAGGCATGGTGTAGGATACTCCATCTCCTGCTATCACATCTATTTTATTTTCGCCAGTTGTAGTAAATTCGCCTTTAATATATTTTGCTGCATTTACTGCTGCTTGTTCACTTTCTTCTGATACAAAGTCTACTAAATCGTGAACGTGAAGGACGTTTCCTGCTGCAAATACTCCATCAATGCTTGTCATAAGCTTATCTGAAACATAGGCTCCCTTTGTTTTTCTGTCTAGCTTGATATTTGCCGCTTGGCTTAGTTCATTTTCTGGTAATAGTCCTACTGAAAGTAATACTGTGTCACATTCTACAAATTTTTCTGTGCCTTCGATGACTTTCATATTTTCATCTACTTTTGATAGGTAAACTCCCTCTACCCTATCATCTCCTTTGATACCGGAGATGGTTGTTGAGTAGTAAAGTGGAATATCATAATCATGCAGACATTGGACTATATTTCTTTTTAGTCCTCCAGAAAATGGCATTATTTCTGCAACACATTCTACTTTTGCTCCTTCGAGCGTCATACGGCGAGCCATAATTAGTCCTATATCACCTGATCCTAGGATGACAACTTTTTTGCCTGGCAAATACCCATCTATATTTACAAGTTTTTGAGCAGTTCCTGCACTATAAACTCCTGCAGGTCTGCTACCTGGTGTGTTTAAAGCTCCTCTTGGTCTTTCGCGGCAACCCATAGCTAGGATAACTGCCTTAGGTTTTATTTCAAACATGCCGTTTTCTTCATTCATTAGTAAAACGGATTTATCTTCGCGTAGCTCTAGGACAATGGTATTCATCATGATGTCGATATCACGAGCCATGGCTTCTTTTATAAATCTTTGGGCATATTCTGGGCCAGCTAATTCCTCTTTAAATCTTTGAAGGCCAAAACCATTGTGGATACATTGGTTTAAAATACCACCTAGTCTGTCATCACGTTCTACGACTAGGATATTTTCCACTCCTTCGTCATAGGCTTTTACAGCTGCGGAAAGTCCTGCAGGGCCTCCCCCTATTATTACTAAATCATAATCGCGCATTTATCTCTCCTTACTTAGCTCTTTTTTCAATGTAGAAGGAATTGTTACCCTTTTTGGTAATCTCTTCTTCATCTACTCCTAGTTCACGGGACAATATTTCTATGATAGATGGTAAGCAGAAGCCTCCTTGACATCTACCTGCTGTTGCACGTACGCGTCTTTTTATGCCATCTACTGTAGTTGCTCCCAGTGGACTATGAATAGCATCTACTATTTCGCCTTCGGTTACTTTTTCACATCTACATATGATTTTTCCATAAAGTGGATTTTCTTTTATAAGCTCATTGTGAGCCTCTGTACTCATCTCACTTGTTTTTGGAATAGGATTTCTCCCCGGTTTAAATTCTTTATTGTCTGCTAAGTCTAGGGATTCTTTTACTAAATTTGCCATATATTTTCCTATGGCTGGAGCAGAAGTAAGGCCTGGGGATTCTATACCCACACAGTCAAAAAATCCTTTTTGACTTTCTTCAAGGATAAAGTCACCGCCTGTTTCATGGGCTCTATTTCCAGAAAATGAAGTGATAACTTGTCTAACTGGAACATTTGTTACTGTATCTTCTACTTTTTCTATTACCTCTTCTATTCTTTCTTGGGTGGTAACTAAATCTGCCTTATCATCAACAAAATCAGATGTAGGGCCTATTAAAGTATTGCCATCAATTGTAGGAGTTACAAGGATTCCTTTTCCTTTTTCTGTTGGTAAATTAAATAATACATGGCTTACAAAACCACGAGTAGCCTTATCTAAAAGTAAGTATTCTCCGCGGCGGGCTCTAACTTCAAATTTATCATCATGCATAATAGCATCATGGATAGCATCTGAGTAAAGTCCTGCTGCATTTACTACTGCACGGGTTTCTATTTCTTCGCCATTATTTGTGGTTAATTTGTAATAATCATCTATCTTTTCTATGCCAGTAATTTCTGTATTAAATTTATAATCTACTCCATTTAAGTTGGAGCCTTCTGCATAGGCAATATTCATTAAAAATGGATCTACTATGCCTGCTTCTTCACAAAGTAGGGCTGCATATACATCTTTTTCTACATTTGGTTCCATTTCTAGGATTTCTTCATTATAGATAATTTTCATTCCACCAACGCCATTTTCTATACCTTGGTCGTATAGGGCTTGTAGTTTTGGAAAGTCTTCTTCTTTGTGGCATAGCACTAGGGTACCAATTCTATCATATGGAAAGTCTAGTTCTTTTGAAAGCTCTTCCATCATATGGTTACCTTCCACATTCATTTTTGCTTTCATAGAACCTGGTTTTGCATCATAACCACCATGGCAGATACCAGAGTTTGCTTTACTAGTTTCTTCACAAACATCTGAGTGTTTTTCTACGACTAAAAAATCTCCCTCATATTTGGATAGATTGTAGGCTACAGATGCTCCTGTCACACCTGCGCCAATTATAACAACGTCTTTCATTATAATCTCCTTATTGTGTAACAAAAAAGAGTTACTTTGCTAGGTGCACTTTTGGGTAAAGTACGCCTATATCTGTCAAAGTAACTCTTTTCTCTAAACTATTTTGCTATATATTGTTATTTTACTTCAAATCCTTCGCCCAGTCCACTGATCTTGAAATTGCTTTTTGCCAGTTATAATCTTTTTTATCTCTTTCTTCTCTTGAGATTTCTGGAGTAAAGACTTTATCAACTTGGCGGTTTTCTATAATTTCATCTAAGTTTGTGAAATAATCAACTGCAAGACCTGCAAGGTACGCTGCACCTAAGGCTGTTGTTTCTAATGTTTTTGGTCTTTCTACACTTGTTTGAATCATATCAGATTGGAACTGCATTAAAAAGTTATTTGCACTTGCTCCACCGTCTACTTTTAGCTCTTTTAATTCATTTCCTGAGTCAATAGACATTGCAGAAAGTACATCATTTGTTAGATATGCAAGGGACTCTAAGGTTGCACGAACAATGTGGTATTTGCTAGTTCCTCTTGTAATTCCTACTATTGTTCCACGTGCATATGGGTCCCAGTATGGAGCACCTAGTCCTGTAAAGGCTGGTACTACATAGCAACCATCTGTATCATCTACTTTTGTTGCAAGATATTCTGTATCATCTGAAGCATCTACTATTCTTAGCTCATCTCTTAGCCATTGGATAGCTGATCCTGCTACGAAAATTGAACCTTCAAGGGCATAGTTTACTTTTCCTTCTTCTAGTCCCCAAGCAATTGTAGTAATAAGTCCATTATCACTTCTTACTGCTTCTTCACCAGTATTCATAAGTAAGAAGGCACCTGTTCCGTAAGTATTTTTGGCTTCACCTGCTTTAAAGCATGTTTGACCAAATAAAGCTGCTTGTTGGTCGCCTGCAATACCTGCTATAGGAATTGGTGAACCAAATAATCTCTCGCTTGTTTCTCCATAAACATAGGAAGATGGTTTTACATCTGGTAGCATGCATTTTGGAATATTAAGCATTTCTAGAAGTTCATCATCCCATTCTAAAGTGTGGATATTATAAAGCATAGTTCTTGATGCGTTTGTATAATCTGTTATGTGAACTTCACCACGGGTTAGGTTATATACTAACCATGTATCAACGGTGCCGAATAATAGTTCGCCATTTTCTGCTCTTTGTTGACCATTTTCAATATTATCTAGAATCCATCTAATTTTTGTACCTGAGAAATATGGGTCAACTACAAGACCAGTTTTTTCTTTAATCATTTTGCCATAGCCATCTTCTACAAGCTTATCAGCCATGTCAGCTGTACGACGACATTGCCAAACGATTGCATTATATACAGGACGGCCTGTTTCTTTTTCCCAAACAATGGTTGTTTCACGTTGGTTAGTTATACCGATACCAGCGATGTTTGAAGCATCGATATTTTCTTTTGCCATAGCTTCTGTACAAACCCCTAGTTGAGTTGACCAGATTTCAGATGGATCATGTTCTACCCAGCCTGGTTTTGGAAAATATTGGGTAAACTCTTTTTGTGCAACAGAAATAATTTCACCTTTTTTGTTAAAAATAATCGCTCTGTTACTGGTTGTACCAGCATCTAAGGCCATAATGTAATCTTTCATAATATCCTCCTACATTTGCCATACATTATAATTGGATGATGAGATTGCAAGCGCACCAGAATTTATAGCATCCATGACTTCTTCTTTTGAAGAAATCAACCCTCCAGCTACAATTGGGGTGTTTGTTCGTTTTTTGATATCTACTATCATATTTGGCATGATGCCAGGTAGGATTTCTATGACATCGCAGTTTATATCTTTTATAGTTTGCTTCATATTTTCATAGCTAATGCTATCAAATACAAAAAATCTTAAAACTGCAAATAGTCCAAGTTTTCTAGCATAAATAACGTTTGCAGGTTTGGTAGAGATAATACCATCTGCCTCTGTATACTTCTTTATAAAGCTTGCTGCAAAAGTTGAGCTTGATAGACCTTCGATAAGATCTTCGTGAACGATAACAATCTTGCCATGGGCCTTTAATTTTTTAACAATAAGCGGAATAGTTTCAAGGTTTCCATAAAGTACAAATACTATTTTATTTTCACTTTCCAGGCATTTGTTAAAATCTTTGTTATTTTTTATAGCCATAATGACAGGATTTGCATAAAGTTCTTCGAAAATGCTCTCGCTTGTCATATATCCTCCTAATAATAGACGAACGAGCCCCTCAAATTATATACTGTGGCTCGTTCTCATCACGTTTATTATTACATACATACTTTATCATAATTTATCAAGGATTGCAAATATTTTCCTTAAAACTTTAGCCTAGAAGTTTTGTTTGCCCTCGGTCACTCCCTCGCTAGATAAGACCTTTGGGATGGTCATAAAAAGTATTTTTAAATCATTGATAAAGGTAATATCTTCAGCGTATTTTCCATCTGTTTCTGCTTTTAATTTTGGAGGTAGGTTATCCCTACCAGATATTTGTGAAAGTCCTGTAATACCTGGTTTTGCAACATAGGCTCCATTTTTTTCTCTTAAAGTTAATAGTTCTTGCTCTTTTAATATGACTGGTCTTGGACCTATAAAACTCATTTCCCCTCTTAAAATATTTATTAATTGAGGGAGCTCATCTAGGGAAGTTTTTCTTAAAAATTTGCCTAAAGGAGTTATATAATCTTCAGGGTGCTCCAGCTCCCATGTGGAAGTGTTTTTTGGGGCAGACATTTTCATAGACCTAAATTTATAGCATAAAAATGGCATATTATACATGCCAGCCCTTTCTTGCTTAAAGTAAACTGTCCCGTCTGGTTCCTCAATTTTTGAAATGATTGCTATTATCAAAAATAAAGGACTAAGAAAGATTAGTAGTATTAAAGCAAATAAAAAATCTAATATATTTTTTATATATTTTTGATACATGTAATCCTCCTTATCTATGCTTCTTAATTAGGGAAAAGCCCTAGCTCCTCTTCATGTAACTCTCTATAAGATCCTTCTACTAAAAATGGATCTAATTCTAAATCTCCTATGGCTATGCGTTTTAGCCCCACTACCTCATTGCCCAGATTTGAAAATAATCTTTTTACCAAGTGAAATTTGCCTTCAGTTACTTTTACGATTGCTTTTTTATCATCTATTATTTCTAGTTTGGCAGGGCGGGCTATGTAGCCTTCTTCTTTTATTTCCACACCTTCTTTAAATGCTTCTATAAAAGATTCATCTATAGAATCACGCGTGTCTACTTCATAAGTCTTTTCTATATTTGAATTTGGGCTAGTAATAGTGTGAACAAATTTACCATCAGTTGATAAAAGTAAAAGCCCTGTGGTATCTTTATCAAGCCTACCTGCAATGGATAAGTCAAGCATTTGGTAAAAATCATCTAATAAATCAATTACAGTTTCATCTTCATCAACTGTGGCTGATAAAACGCCTGCTGGCTTGTTCATCATTATATAAATATTTTCAAAATAATCTACATACTGGCCTAGGTAGTAAACTTCATCTACATTTGGGTCAACTTGAGTTGATGTATCTTTTACAATCTCACCATTTATTACTAGAGCACCTTTTTTTGCATTTCTTTTAATATTGCGTCTAGTATCTAGCTTGGCATTGCCTATCATCTTATCTACTCTCATTTGCTCCCCTTTTCTATTACCTTATAAACTGCTTGGTTAAGTTCCTCGTAGTTTGCATAAAAATTTCTTAGATATTCTCTACCCTTTGCTGTAATATAATAATATTTTCTTTTTGGGCCTATCTCTGATTTTTTGTAGCCACCTAATATATAACCTTTTTTTGTAAGTCTGGTTAAAATTGGGTAGACTGTTCCCTCAGTCATAGTATAAAACCCACTACGTTTAAGCTCTTCTACTATTTCGTAGCCGTAGGTTTCATTATTTTTTATAATATGAAGGATAACTCCTTCTATAACACCCTTTAACATTTGAGATTCTATCATATTATCACCTAACTATATTGTATAACATAGTAGGATTTTATCAATATCTGTCACAATAATACTTAATAGGACAGTACTTACATTCATTTTTATCAGTAGTTTTTCTATAAATATCATCATCTATGATAGATTTTGCAATAGCATCTATAAAATCAATAGCAAATCCCCTATCTTCCACTACTTTTAACTCATCCTTATTTACAAAATATAGGTAAAGTTTATTTATATCTTCCCTATTATACTCCATTAAAAATTTGTAGGTAAGGACTTGGTTTTGATATTTTTCTAGGGTGTTTTTATCATAGTCTCCAGTTTTTATATCTAGAATAGATCCATCATCTAGGATAAGGTCTACATTACCTTGGAGGATATAAAAATCCCTATCGGCCTTAAAATTTACCTCGCTTGCCTTTAGCGCAAAATCTTTATTTTTAATATTTTCCAATGGTATCTTATAGGCTGGATTATTAGCAAATAGATCTATAAAAAATTCATCTTCTAAATCTACTTCTGGATTTTTTGCTAAATATTCGCTAAGCTTATGGATATTTGTCCCAAATTCTAAGCTCTTACTTAAGGGCAGCCTAAAAGATAATTTCCTTAAAAACTTATATTTTAAAGGGCATGCGTCATACACTTCTATATCTGTAGTATAGGCTAGGATTGGTTTTTCCTTTTTTGGCTCATCTTTTTTAAAATCTATAGTTTTAAGGGCCGAGCTAGCTGGCAAAGTATTTGCAAAATCTATAAGCCTTGTATCCCTAGAATTGTCTAAAAGAACCAAAAGTTTTTTAGCACGGGTAAAGGCTGTGTAGTATTTCCTGTAAAAATCACGCTCTCCCCCATCATCATTGGCACTAGTTTTTTCATAAGCTGATAAAAAAGTTTTACGGTCAGGTCTTGGATAATCATTTAGCCCTGAAACAAAAACTACATCAAATTCTAAGCCCTTGGCATTGTGGATGGTCATAAAGTTTATGGCATCACTTGTCTCTGGCAGATCTTCAAATTCTTTTATGGCCTTGGTTTTATAAAGGTAGAATAAATAACCATAGATAAATTCTATATAATAAGTATCACTTTTTTTATCAAAAAGCTCTTCATATTCGCTTACTTTTTGGCTAAAGATTGCAATATTGTTTAGGGCCTTTTGACTAGCTAGGCTATCTAATTTTTGACTTAAAATTTCCTTTAAAATATCTAAATTAAAAGACTTATATAAAACTTCACTAAGACTGATATTTCTTGTATTTTGAAAACCTGCTATAAATTTATCCATTCTAGTAGACTTAAAAGACTGATCGTCAAACAAATTTGCAATATACCTTCTAAAATAAAGTTTATCCAGTTCATCTTTGGATAAATCCTTTTGGTAAGCTAAGTTTGATGGGTAGGATGTAAAAGTTTTTGCAAAGATATACATCAAAATCTTTATCTCGTAGGAGTCAAAAAAGTTGGTGCTGGATTTATTTATAACTGGTAAACCTTGCTCTTCTAAATGTGATTGTAGATTTTTAGCGTAGCTATTATTTAAAGTAGGGAATAAAAAGGCTATTTGATTTAGATTTATATCTTTATTTAAAATATTTATTATTTTAGTAAGATTTTCTAAATTTTCCGCCTTGGCCCTTACTATAGTATTTTGATTTTTCTCACCCTCTGCCGATAATAGATTTTTAGTAAGAGCTTTTTCCTTTTTCTTATCATTTATGAAGTCTTGGGCTAGATCTATAATTGCTTGGTTGGACCTGTAATTTACATTTAATTTATAAAAATTTGCAGCTACTCCTAGTTTTTCCCTGCAAACCTCATCAAAGTTTAATAAGTTTTTGGGATCTGCTCCCCTAAACCTATAAAGAGCCTGGTCATCATCTCCAAAGACCATAATATTTTTATTTTTTAATAGCTTAAAGGCTATCTCTTGTTGGATGTAGTTGGTATCCTGGTACTCATCAATGATTACATAATCGATATTTTCTCTTATCTTAGGGCCTATATTAGGCTCAGATAGTAAATCATAAAAATTTCTTAAAATCATCTGAAAATTTAATAGATGATTTTCTTCTAATATCTTTAAGTGAGTTTTATAAATCTCATAGGCTAGCCTGTCATTTTTGTTAGATGAGATTTCTAAAATCTTAAGATCTATTAAATTGTTAGTTATTTTTGCAAATATATCCTGGATAGTATAAATCTCATAGCCATTTATGAGTTCTTTAAAACCTTCTATCGGGTAAAACTCTTCTATATTTCTTTCTAATAAGTACGCTTCCATTTGAGGTTCTATTACCTTATTATTAAAAAATTTATCATCGAGCTTTTTATAGTCTGCTAGAAAAATATTGGCTAGGTTATGAAAATTACCTATTTTTAAGTCAGCAAGGTCGGTATATATACCTTCCTTTTTAAACTCGGTAATTATCCTAGTATTTAGCTCTGCTGCAGCTTTTTTGGTAAAGGTGGTTATTAATATTTTATTGGCAGGGATACCATGGTTTTTTACTAGGTCTACAACCTTTTTTACAATGGTAAAAGTTTTTCCTGTACCAGGGCCTGCTATAACTGCAGCTGGTGTTTTACCTTCTTCTATTATTAATTTTTGTGCATCATTTATCATAGCAATAGTTCATAGGCTAGGCGCGGTTTAGTTTGGCCATTATCTTTGATATAGATTTGCCCTAGAAATTCAAAGCCCATTTTTTTGATTAATCCACGCATTTTAAAATTATCCTCGTGGGTGTCTATTCTTAGAGAATCTTTGCCATTTTCTTTTGCAAATTTTATTATTTCATCAAAAAATTTGCTAGCCACTCCCTTGCCCTTAGCCTCCTTTGCTACGCAAAAGGTGTGAATGGTGTAGGCATTATATCCTTTTACTAGATTCATAACAGCAGCATAAGTTGGCTCATAGTCTTCTGAAAGATAGGCATAGGATAAAATAATTTCATCCATTTCATAGACATAGGAATTGCCGCAGGTAATCTGCCTGCCAATTAACATATTATCTGGACTTCCATTTTGCCACTGGTCAACCCCATCATTTTTTAGGGATTCTTTTGCTTGATCAATTATATTAGTTATATTTTTTAAATCTTTTAAACTTGCTTTTCTCATACAAATATTATACCTTTTATTAGTTTACATATTTTTTGTCAAATCGGGTATGAGTATATAAAGATGATAAATTTATAAAGGGGAATACTATGTATGATTATTTAATTATAGGCAACGGTATAGCCGGCCTTTCAGCGACAGAAGAAATTAGAAAAAAAGACAGTGATGCTACAATTCTAATTGTATCAGAAGAAAAATCTAGCACCTATTGGAGAACAAGACTATCTCATTTAATTAGCCAAGACTTTGATAAGGATGATTTATTTGTAAAAAAACAACCTTGGTATGATGAAAAAAAGATAGATGAGAAACTTGATTCATGTGTAGAAAAAATTGATACTGAAAAAAACGTTGCCATACTTTCTGATGGAGAAGAAATCGAATATGGTAAAGTTTTATTAGCAACTGGAGCTAGACCATTTGTACCACCTATTAAAAATATTGATAGCAAGGGTGTATTCGCTATTAGAACTATCGATGATTTGATGAACTTTAAAGACCATGTAAGGGATAAAGAAAAGGTAGTAGTTATAGGTGGAGGTATTTTAGGACTTGAAGCTGCTTATTCTGCCCTACTATTAGAAAAAGATGTAACTGTTATAGAAAGTTTTGACTATCTACTTTCTCGCCAACTAGACCAAAACCTATCAGAAAAGTTAGAAAAAACTTTAAATGATATGGGTATTAAAACCTATACTGGTAAATTTACAGAAGAAATTCTTGCAGAAGATGGCATTGTAAGGGGAATAAAACTTGCCGATGGTACAGAAATCCCAGCAGATGCAATCATGGTCCAAGCAGGTATACGTTCAAATGTTGATGTGGCCAAAGAATCTGGCCTAGATGTAGATCGTGGTATTATTGTAGATGATAGTCTAAAAACAAAATATGATAATGTATACGCAGCAGGAGATTGTGCACAAATAGGTGATTTTACCATTGGTCTATGGACCAGTAGTATGGAAATGGGAAAAATTGCGGGAAATAATATGGCTGGAGATAGCCAAGCTTATGAAAAACCAAAACCATTCTCCCTACTTACTATCGGTGATACAAAAATATTTTCAGCAGGCCTAAGCTCTGCAGAAGGTATTGAGGAATTAAAGGCTGAAAAAGATGGCAATATCTATAAGCTATTTAAATTAGATAATAAATATGTAGGCGGTATCCTTTGGGGAGATGTTAAGTATCAAAATGATGTTAAAGATATTGTATTTAACGGAAAAGACTTGGAAGAGACAAAGCTTGGAGAAATTTTTAAATAGAAAAAATTATTAATGTAATTGCCTAGCAATTTTACTTTATAAAACCAAACAACTTAAACAGCAAAAAATCGAAATGGAAATCCATTTCGATTTTTTTAAATTATAACTTCATTGAATTTTGTCTTCTTCTTAGTCTTGTTACTGTAGCCCTATCGTCTACTTCTACCATAGTCATATCTATAAGGGTATCTTTAGGAATATCCATTGTTGCTACTGTTTTTTCTGTTATCATGCCTATTGGTAGTAGGTCTTCTTTTATAGATCTAGTGTGACTAGTTATTTTTCCATATACTTTTTCACTGCCTATACCATCAAGGGTTTCACCTTTTTTGATATCTCTTTTTGCAATTGTAACTGTATCTGCAACTTGCCCTTGAATTGGAGCTATGGTTGACTCGTTTTCTACTACTGCCTTATAAATAGTAATTGGCGCTTCTAGGCTTGTAAGATGATATGGTCTATACATTAGATAATTTGGACCATCCCCAAAGCCTAAAAATTTCATAAGGTCACGCACATCTTCTTTATCACTTGTTACTATGATAAATACTCCTGGTGCCATACCTTTTGAAAATTCTACTACCTTGTAGTTATCAAGATTGCCACCATCTTGTTTTAATTTAAAATCTTCTACTGCTTTTTCTGGACTAGTTTCTATACCGTGACAACCAAAAGTATCTGGTAAAAATCCTAAGGCATTACATACACTTGTTAGCTCTAGCATAGTATTCGTACCGTCTACAAAACTTGTAAGCATTTTTGGAGAAAGTTTTTTTTCTTTTGCCTCATCTTTTAGTGTTTCTGGGGTAGCATATTCATCTAATCTATTATTTTTCCCCTTGGCAGCAACCAAAACATCTAGACCCATGCCAAAGGCATCTTCACAAAGATCTATAATTGCTCCTGGTTCATCTCCTAGGATTCCTGTGTAAACTACTCCTGCTTTTTTGGCCATATCATGTAAAACCGGTCCAACTGTTGCCTCACATTCCACATTAAAGGAAATCATGTGCTTATGGTATTGGATAGTTTTTCTAGCGATTACTGCCCCAAAAGCAGGGTTGCCTGTACAATCTACAACAGCATTTATTTGTAAAAGTTTATAGCAAAGTCTATAGTTTGTTGAAACACAAACATATCCTTTTTCTAAAACCTCATAACCTTCGTTATAGTCATCGGTATATATTATTTTATCTTCAGCAACCCCAGCTTTTTTCAAAGCTTCGATTGCTTTTTGTGGAGTTCTATCAAATACAAGCTTAACTTCCATAGCATCTATGTTGGATAATTGGGAAATCAGGCTTGTACCCATCTTCCCAGCTCCCATTATTGCAAGCTTGATTGACTCTCCATTATATTTCATTTCATTTAGTTCTCTACTAATTTTAAACATCTATGCTCCTTAAATAATCGCTGGCTACTTTTGCACTGGAGGCTGCCCAGGAAATATTATATCCTCCGCAATCACCAGCTACATCTTGGCATTCGCCTATGAAAAATACATCTTTAAGCTTTGTAGATTCCATAGTTTTAGGGTTGATAAAGTTACTATCTACCCCACCAAGAGTTACTTGGGCATTTTCTTTATCATGAATTTTTAAAACTTCAAATTTTAGTTCTTTTAAAGTCTCTACTAAGTTATCAAAATCCCTCTCATTTATCTCAAAGCCTTTTTTGTGAGCTTTGATATGGGACATTTTTAGGATATCATCTAGTAATTTTTCATTTATCACACCAATTAGTATATCTTTTATGGGCCTTTTGGCAAATTTTATAAGTAGGTTTGCTAGATAATTGGCAAACTCTTCTTTGGAATATTCCGGGAAAAAGTCTATATATATATAGGAGGACTTTTGCTTTAAAAGACTTTGTGATAAGTCATTTGATATATCTAAAATTGCAGTTCCTGTTAGCCCATAGTCTTGGAAAATTACATCATCTATAGAAGATTTTATAAGCTTACTACCTACATAGAGACTAGCTTTTGCAGTGACTTTTGTTCCCTTGGCTTTTTTCGAAAGTTTTTCGCGTGTTTCATAATTTGTTATAGCATAGGTCATTTGAGTGATGGGAATTTCTTTTCTTATAAGATCAAAGATTTTGCCATCTGATCCTGAATTTTTTAGGGTTATACCCCCACTTGCTATAACTAATTTGTCATAGTGATAAGTTTTGCCCTTAGTTTTTACTTTTTTATTTTTAAAGTCAATATCCGATACATCTTCATCAAAGATAAAATCAGCATTTTCCTTAGCTTCTAAAAACAAGACATTTCTTACAGTCTTTGAGCTCATAGTTTTTGGATAGCACCTACCTGATGGGAGATTGGTAGTAGCTATGCCTATCTCATTGAAATATTTTATCAAATCTCTATTTGTAAAATATTTTATTGTATGGTCTATAAGTTCTTGGTTATTTGCCTTAAAATTTGCCTTATCAAAATTTAGGTTGGTAAAATTGCAGCGACCATTGCCTGTTGCAAGAAGTTTTCTACCTGCAAATTCGTTTTTATCAAGAACTATTACTTCATGCTCATCCATAAAGGAGGCAAAAAATAAGCCTGCAACACCTGCCCCAATTACTAAAATTTTCATTGGTTATTAATCGCCTCTTTTACTGTTTCCATTTCATTGTAAGGCGTTTTTTCATTACCGTGATATTTCATAAAGTGCTCTTCGCCCTTGCCAAGCATAAGGATATAGTCTCCCTTATTTGCTTTTTTGATAGCATAGGTCATCGCTTCTAAACGGTCTTCTATACGTTCGTATTCTCCCCCTATTTCATCAATGCCTGCTACAATCTCATCTGTGATATGATTATAGTTATCAAATTTTGGATCATCAGTTGTAATTACTGCAAAAACATCATTTTTCGCACAAGCATTGCCAATAAGTCTTCTAAATTCTGCATTTCTATCACCATTGATGCCAAAAACCGCATAGGTTTTTACATCTTTTGGTATAGATTCAAAAATTGCCTCAAAGGCCCTTGGTGTATGAGCAAAGTCTATAATAATATTTTTTTCTAAATCATTTTCCACATATTGAAATCTTGATGGTAAGCCTTTGAAATCTCTTAATTTTTCAGCAATTTCTTCAAGGCTTGCCCCCATATTATTTAAGGTTGCTATAGCTGCTAGTTTGTTATAAATCTCGTAATCTGCTATGGAATTTATGGTAAAATTTACACCCTTTACCTTAAAATCAGTAGTTTTTTCATTTTTTACCATATCAGTTGCTCTGTAGTCAGCTTCTTTTTCTTTACCGAAAGTAACAGCATCAGTAAATTTGGCCTTGGCTTTTTTACCGTATGGGTCATCTATGTTTACAATTTTGTTTTTAGCATTTGAGAGAAGTATCATCTTTGCAGCAAAATACTCATCCATAGTCTTATGGTAGTCTAAGTGTTCTGTGGAAAGATTTGTAAATATCCCATAGTCAAAGTCAATACCATTTAAGCGGTTTTGGATAAGGCCGTGGCTAGATGCTTCTAGAACTACATGGTCGATATTTTTTTCTAAACTCTTATTAAATATTTTATTTAAATGGTAGATATCTGGAGTAGTATTGGCTGTATCTGATCTTTCTTCTCCTATAAAAGTCCCATCTGTACCTATATTTGTGGCATTGCCATAGATTTCTTTCATCAAATAATAAATGGTAGTTGCAGTTGTTGTTTTACCATTGGTTCCTGTAACACCTACAACAGTCATCTTTTTTGATGGAAAATCTTCTAAGACATTTGAAATTTGAGCTAAGGCATACCTGCTATCTGCTACTTTTATATAGTTTATCCCATCTTTAAAGTCTATATCATTTTGATAAACTATAGTCTTTGCCCCATTTTTTATGGCATCATCGATATACTTGTGGCCATCGCTTAGCTTTCCTACAACAGCTACAAATATATCTTTATCTTCTATTAGTTTTGAGTTATTACTCACACTTTTTATTTCTATATCATTTTGTTTTTTTATATCTATATAGTCAATTTGTTCTATTAAACTATCAAAGGTCAATGTATTATATATCCTTTCTTAGCTATGACATCGTGGATTTTTTTAACATGATCAGGACCGTTTGTTTCTAGGGTGATTTCTACATTTATATTTTTAAATCTGCTAGCTTCTTTTAGGCTATCATGGTCTATGGATATGATATTTGCCTTAGTATAGGCAATATCAGCAAGTAAATCTTGTAGTTTGCCTGGTATGTTTGGTACTTCTACATTTATTCTTGTTATGCGGCCTGTTTCGTATAGTCCACGATTGATAAGTTGGGAAATAAAACTCATATCGATATTGCCCCCGCTTATAATAGAAACTACGTTTTTATTGTAAAAATTAAGTTTATTAAGGGCTGCAAGACTTAGGGCACCAGATGGTTCAGCAACTAGCTTGTGTTTTTCCATAAGGTTTATAAAAGCCATCAGAATTTCTTCATCAGTTACTGTTATCCAGTCATCTACATAGTCTTTGGCAATGTCGTATGTGTATGATCCAACTTCTGCAACGGCTGTACCATCAGCAATTGTATCAACACCTTCTAACTTAATTATTTTACCTTTTTTGATAGATTCTTGCATAGAACGGGCTGAGTATGGCTCAACTCCAATTATCTTTATAAGTGGACTAATTTGTTTTATGCATTTGGCAATTCCTGCAATAAGTCCTCCCCCACCAACAGGGACAATTACATAATCTACATATTCTAGCTCATCTATTATCTCTAGCCCTATAGTTCCTTGACCTTCTATAACATCAAGGTCATCAAAAGGAGGAATAAAGGTATAGCCATTTTCTTTAGCTAATTTTATAGCATGGTCTTTACAAGCATCAAAATTATCTCCATGTAAAACTACATTTGCCCCGTATTTTAGAGTGCCGTCTACTTTTATCATAGGAGTTTGCTCTGGCATGCATATTGTTGCATCAATTCCTAACTTATTTGCAGAGTATGCTACACCTTGGGCATGGTTACCTGCAGAAGCTGTAATGATACCTACTTCTTTTGAGGCATCATCTAGTTTTGATAATTTGTTGTAGGCACCTCTAATTTTAAAAGAACCAGTTTTTTGTAAATTTTCTGGTTTTATGTAAACGTTATTAGAAGCAATATCAGAAAAAAATTCTGAATAAAATAAATGGGTTGGGGTAATAACCTCGTCTAGTCTCTTTTTAGCATTGTTAAAATCAAACATAATACACTTCCTTTCATAAATGATTATAACAATTTATTGACAAATATAAAACAGTTTTCTAATTGAGCAAATTTTGATAAAATAGAAGCAATGAAAGGTGAAAAAATGAAGATACTTTTAATAATATTTATGACCCTATCCCTTAGTTCATGTGAAAAAGCCCAAGACTTTATGTATGAAAATTTTTCCTTGCAAAAAAATATAGATATGGCAGATGAAAGCAGTAGGAAAAATATAGAAGGAGACTTTAAACTAGATAACTTTGGCTATAGCTTTCCTCCCAGTGTAGGCCGCTTTGTCCAAAATGGCTTTACCTACAATGCTAGCCTAGATGGAGAGGCCCAAAGAGAGAACCTAGAAACTATCCCAAATGGAAAAACTGCTGATATTTATCTAAAAAAAGATGATAACCAAATTTATGTTAAGGCTACAAATAATAGTGGATCTGATATAAATATTCTAGACGCACCAATTAATTATATAGAAATCTCAAGCTTTGAACTAGCTAATATGGATTTTAACCTAGGAAATATAAAATTTGACGATGCCCTTTATGAAATGCAGGCAAAAGTTCCTGATAAAGAAATTATTGAGCTAAGGCAAAATACAAAAGATGCTCAAAACGATCAGTACTATATGTACCTAAATGGTAAATACGTAGTAATCTTTACCATGTACCAGGGTAAGCTTGCTGGAGTGGAGATTATACCAAACGAAAATTTATCTAGCTATGAGTAAGATAGTATCTATCTAAATAAAGACAAAAAAAGAGGGCTTAACGCCCTCCAAATTTTTATTATAAACCAAGCTTTTCTTCAATAGCTGGTTTATCAAATCCTACGATGTCTTCACCATCGATATTAATAACAGGAACTCCTCTGTATCCTTTAGATACTAGGTATTCTACTGCATCTGGATTTTCATCTATGTTTAATTCTGTAAATTCAATATCATTATCATTGAAATATTGTTTTGCTGCTTTACAGAAAACACAAGTATTTGATGTATAAATTTTAATATCTGCCATCTTTATCTCCTTAACTTTTACTCTACTTATATACTTATACCCATTTAGGATAATTCATTAGTTAAATTTATAAAATCATCTAAGGATAAATTTTCTGCCCTAAGATTTTCAGCCAGATTAACTTTTGCAAAGGCTTCTTTTAGCCTATCCTTTTCTATAACATCTGACATAGAATTTAAGATAGTCTTACGTCTTTTATTAAATCCTGCCCTTACTAACTTAAATAATAGGTCTTGATTAACATTTTCATCATAAATCCTAAGTTTAAGATTTAAAATTGTTGAGTCAATCTTTGGCTGGGGCATAAATACTGATTTTGGCAGGTTTGTTATAATTTCTGCCTCAGTGTAAAACTTTATAAATACCGATAATGAACTATACTCTTTATCAGATTCGCCTGCAACCATACGCTCAGCCACTTCCTTTTGGACCATGATAGTCATATCATCACAAGGAAGACCTGTTGTAATTAGCAATTCTATAATGGGGGTTGTGATGTAGTAAGGCAAATTTGATACTACTTTAAAGTTTTCCCCATTAAATTCTTCTTCTACTAATTTTTTTAAATCAGTTTTTAAAATATCTTGGTTGATGACTTTTGCATTAGCAAATTCTTCTAGATTTTCATCAAGAATGGGTATTAGGCTTTGATCTATTTCTATGGCAACTACTTTTTTAGCTAGCTTTGCCATTTCATAAGTAATAGTTCCTATACCAGGTCCTATTTCTAGGACATTTTGATTTTCTATATCAGCTGCATCTACGATTTTATCTACAAAGTTTTTATCAATTAAAAAATTTTGGCCAAGTGATTTTTTAAAATTAAAGTCATAAAGGTCGATTATCTCTCTTACTATTTTTGGTGAATATAGTTTTTTCATAAAGCTTCCACCGCCCTTTCAAATTCCTCGCGGCTTATGCCAAAAGAATTAAGCTTACTTAAAAGCTGCTTAGAATTATAGTAGCCAATACCTAAGATATCACCTAACTTCTCTCTCTTATCTTTGGCACCCCTTCCTATTGAAAGACCATTATTTATCAAATCTGCCATTACAAATTCATTTCTTTTTTCAACCATTTCTGCCTTGGCGTTATTTAAAGCATCGATAATCACCTGTGGCTCAGCATTTTCCACACCAAGGTCATTTTTCTTTATAGCAAGCTTTCTATCAATGTAGGCGTGCTTGGCATCTGGGATGTGTCTGGCAATTTTTTCTCTAATTTTTTTGCCTGCATGGTCTGGATCTGTAAGGATAATAATTCCTGTGCGTTCATTTATTTTTTCTAAACGTTTTATCAAATCATTGCCAAAGGCTAGGCCATTGGTTGCAATTATCTCACAGTCAACAGCTCGCTTTACATTAGCTATATCATCTTTTCCTTCTACAACTATCGTTTCTTTTATCATAGGTTAAAAAACTCCTTGGTATTGTTGTAGGTTCTTTTGGCAAGTTTATCTATTTTCATATCGCGAAGATCTGCAACAGTTCTAGCAACTTCTATTACTCTTCGAGGATCGTTGCGAAGACCACGATATGGTTCTGGAGTTAGATATGGGCTATCTGTTTCTAGCATTAGTCTTTCGATTGGCACATTTCTAGCAGCATTCTGCTCATTTGTGCCATTGTTAAAGGTTACTACTCCCCCAATTGAAATAAAAAAGCCCATTTCCATATATTTTTCTAAAGTTTCTAAGTCATCTGAGAAGCAATGGATTTGGATTTTTAAATCTTGGTAGTCTTTTAAAATCTCTATGACATCATCCTTGCTATCTCTAACATGGATTACTGCAGGTTTTTCTACTTTTCTAGCTAATTCTAGTTGGTGAATAAATATTTCTTTTTGGTGCTCCTTATTATCATCTTTCCAATAATAATCAAGGCCTATTTCTCCAATAGCAATTACTTTTTCATTTTGGGCAAGGTTTTCTAACTCTTTTAGGTCTTTTTCACTAATCTCATCTACTTCTTCTGGGTGGATGCCAGCCATGGCATAGAAATTGTCGTATTTTTCAGCAAGCTCTATCGCCATCTTGCTATCGGCTAGGTTTGTAGCAGGATTTATTATCCCTCTTAGACCAAAATTAGACAGGTCATTTAAAATAAATAACCTGTCATCATCAAAAGCTTCATCTGTAAGGTGGCAGTGCGAATCTATTAATCTCATTAACTAACCTTACTTCCTGGTTTCATATCTTTAAGTGTTGTTAAAAGTGATAGGTCATCATCAAAATCACTTGCTAGAATCATGCCTTGGGACTCGATGCCGCGCATTTTTCTTGGGGCAAGGTTTTTTACAACTATTACATTTTTATCAACCAGATCACTTGGCTCATACCATTTTTTGATACCAGAAATAATTGTACGAGGAGATTCTTCTCCTACATCCACAGTAAAGACTAGAAGTTTATCAGCATCTGGGTGTTCTTTGGCTTCCAGTATTTTCCCTACAACCATTTCAACTTTAGTAAAGTCTTCAAATTCTATTTCTTCTTTACTTTCTTCATCTTCTTTTTTATCATCATTATTTTTTATTCTTTGAGCGATTAATTCGTTGTTGCGGTCGTGAAGTTTTTTAAGTTCTACTTCTACATCTAGCCTATCAAATAGGTTTGCTCCCTTAGTAACTTTTGCACCTTCTTCTAAAAGACCAAATTCGCCTGCTGATGCAAAACCTTTGTTATCTGTACCAAGCTTTTTAAGGATTTCTTTGCTGGTATTTTTCATCACTGGCTCGATTAATTGAGCAACTATTCTTAGTGATTCTGCTAGGTTATATAAAACTGTATTTAGTCTATCTTTATTAGCTTCATCTCGACCTAAAATCCATGGTTCAGTTTCATCTACATATTTGTTAGCACGTCTGATAAAGGTCCATAAAGTTTGTAAGGCTTCATTAAATTTAAAGTCATCCATTTGACTTACAAAGTCATCATAGGTTGTTTTTGCAAGGGCTTTTAATTCTTCATCGTAAGTATCGGTTTCACTTCCCTTAGCAACTACTCCACCATTGTATTTATCAATCATTGATGTAGTTCTAGAAACTAGGTTACCCAGGTCATTTACTAGGTCAGAATTATATCTTTCCATGAATTTTTGGCTAGAGAAGTTTCCATCTGATCCAAAGTGGAACTCACGAAGGACAAAATATTTTAAAGCGTCCACACCGTAAAGCTCTACAAGTGGCTCTGGATACATAATATTTCCCTTAGATTTACTCATCTTATCATTATCAAAAAGTATCCATCCATGGGCAAAAACTTTTTTTGGAATTGGTAAATCTAGTGCCATTAAAAGAGCAGGCCAAATAATAGTATGAAATCTCACTATATCTTTTCCAATTAAATGCACGCTTGCTGGCCAGTATTTATTAAATTTCTTTTTATTATCCCCATAACCAATCGCAGATAAATAGCAAGATAGGGCATCTATCCAAACATAAACCACATGCTCATTATCAAAAGGAACATCTACTCCCCATTTAAAGGTATTTCTTGTAACAGAAAGATCAGAAAGACCCTTATCGATAAAGTTATTTAGCATTTCTTTTTGACGGAATTGTGGTTCAAGAAAGTCTGGATGTTCTTTAAATAATTCTTTTAGCTTATCTTCGTATTTTGATAGTCTAAAAAAGTAAGTTTCTTCCTCTTGGTATTCTACATCACGGCCACACTCTGGACACTTACCATCCACTAGCTGGCTTTCAGTCCAAAATGTCTCATCAGGTGTACAGTAATATCCCTTGTACTCGCCTTTATAGATATCACCTTGGTCATAAAGTTTTGTAAAAATATTTTTTACATCTTCCTCATGTTGAGGCTCAGTAGATCTAATAAAGGTATCATAGTCAATTTCTAATTTTTTCCAAAGTAATTTTGTTTCATCAGCTATAATGTCTACAAATTTTTGAGGACTGGTGCCATGGGATATTGCAGTTCTCATTATTTTTTGTCCGTGTTCATCAGTTCCAGTTACTAGATAAGCATCATAGCCATTTAAATTTTTGTATCTTTTTAAAACATCAGCAATTATTGATGTGTAAGTATTTCCAATATGTAGGTTACTATTAGGATAGTATATTGGAGTTGTTATATAATAAGGTTGTTTTTCTGTCATAAGCTATCCTTTCTTTAGAAATCATATAGCTATATCATACTTCAAATCTCTAAAACCTCCTAGGATTTATTGATTAACTTTTTAATTTAAATATAATGAAGCTAAAAAGGAGGCATAGAATATGAATATGAAATACGAAGACGATAAACATAAAAATCAAATGAACGTATTATTTTTCATCTCTTGTCTCATCGTAGCGCTTGGAGATAAGTTTTTAACAGACACTAGCTATTTCATCTCGCAAGTTGTTGCCTACTTATTAATTATCTATAGTATCTATTCTGGAAAAATATTTAGCAAAAAGTTAAATATTTTATTTATTATAAGCTCTAGCCTAATGCTAATAGGAGAAGTAGGATCTTTTATAAGTAACTAGACTAATTGAAGATTTATTAAAATAAAGGTATACTAAAAATAATTAAATAAAACTATAAATGAAACCCAGTAAGACCCGAAAGTCCGAATTACAATTCATTTGGTTTAACACTTATTCTTTGTGTGAAAGAATGCCGAGTATAAAAAGAGGTGGTACCGCAGATTTCTGCCCTCTTATACTCTTTTTTTATGCAAAATTTTAGGAGGAGATTATGAGATACACTTACGAAAAAGAATATGATAATGTTTTTGACGAGCTAGTAGAACGTGGTTACTATGAACAAGCTACTGATGAAACTGAGCTAAAAGAAAAACTAAAGAATGAGAAATTAACTTTTTATTGTGGTTTTGATGCGACAGCTGACTCTCTTACAGTAGGCCACCTAATCCAAATTATGGTTATGATTCGTATGCAAAATTATGGCCACAGACCTATTGCCCTTTTAGGTGGTGGAACAACTTTAATCGGTGACCCATCTGGTCGTTCTGATATGAGAAAGGTAATGACAGAAGAAACTATTGATAACAATGCAAATAGATTTTATGAGCAATTTCAAAGATTTTTAGAATTTGGTGATGATGCTGCCATTGTTGAAAATAATAAAAAATGGCTTACAGAACTAAAATTCCTAGAATTTCTACGTGATGTAGGTAACGAATTTTTAGTTGGAGAAATGCTTAAAAAAGATGCCTATAAAAACCGTATGGCAGCAGGTGGCTTAACATTTTTCGAATTTTCCTACATGCTTTTACAATCCTATGACTTTTTAGAACTTTACCGCCGCCATAATTGTACCTTAGAAATCGGTGGATCTGACCAATGGTCAAACATCATCGGGGGAGTAGACTTAGTTCGCAAAAAAGAAAATGACAAAGCCTACGGTATGACCTTCTCCCTACTTACAACTGCTGATGGGGTAAAAATGGGTAAATCTCAAAAAGGTGCTGTATGGCTTGATGAAGAGAAAACAAGCCCATACGAACTTTTCCAATATATGAGAAACGTTGATGACAGAGATGTGACAAAGTTCCTACTTCAACTTACTTTCCTACCAACTGAAGAATGTAAAAAACTAGGCTCTGCAACTAATGCCGCAGATATAAACCATGCCAAAGAAGTACTCGCCTTTGAAGTTACAAAACTAATCCACGGTGAAGAAAAAGCCAAAGAAGCTTTAGATGCAGCAAAAGCTCTATTTGCTGGCAAGGGTAATGAAGATGCTATGCCAACAACAGAAATTACAAAAGCTGATCTACCAATTGGCTTATTACAACTGATGACAGATGTTGGACTTACTCAGTCAAATGGTGAAGCAAGGAGACTTATCAAACAAGGTGGAGTTTCAATTGATGATGAGAAAGTGACTGATCCTAGTCTTGAAGTAACAGAAGATTTATTTAGTGATGAAAAAATAATAATTAAAAAAGGTAAGAAAAACTTCCACAGAGTACTTTTAGGATAAGGAAAAGGGACAAAATCGTCCCTTTTTTATTTATTTATTCATAAATTAGATAATTATTAAAAATAAAAGTTATTAGGGATAAAATTAGCCCATCTACTATTGGACTTACTGTTAGGTAAGTTAAATCATTGCTATCCCTGAAAATCGTTGTTCCAATCAAAATTGCTATGAATATGAACAAAAATAAGTTACCCTTTTTCTTCATTTTTAACTTATCATTATAATATAATCCTGCTCCAAGAATTATAATTAAGGGGATAGTATTTTTAAAAACTATCTGACTTTGATAAAGCAAAAAATAAAGCAAGATTCCAAAAGAGAAAATAAGGGCAAACTGCGTTTTCTTTGCCATATAAACCTCCCTTTATCTACCTTCTTAATATTTTATACCCTATAAATTTATATAAAAAAACTTCTAAATAAGATTTTAAAGTCATACTTAGAAGTTTTTAAAAATTATTTATTTTTTATAATCCTAGCAGGGGCACCAACTGCAGTTGCGTTATCTATGACATCATCTAAAACTACTGCATTAGCTCCTATTTTTACATTACTGCCTATATTTATGGCACCAAGGACTACCGCTCCTGCACCTATCATTACATTATTTCCTACCGTTGGATGTCTTTTTCCTTTTTTATTTTCTACTGCACCTAGGGTTACACCGTGATATATCAGACAGTCTTCGCCTACTTCGGCAGTTTCTCCAATTACAATACCCATGCCATGGTCAATAAAGGTTCCTCGGCCTATTTTTGCACCAGGATGGATTTCTATGCCTGTTTCTATTCTAGACTTATAGGCAATTTCATCTGCTTCATAAAAGTTTCCATCAAGCCATAATTTGTGAGCCCTATAATGGCTTAAAAGTGCCTTTATACCTGGAGAATAAAGAATAGCTTCTTCCTTGCTTTTTAAGGCAGGATCTTTTTTTAAGGCAGATTCTAGAAGCTCCTCTTTGTATTTTTCATAACTAATCATTTGGATATAGTTCTGTAGATAGGTATCTTTCTCCTGTATCTGGTAACACTGTTACAACTGTTTTTCCTTCTCCAAGTTTATCAGCTATTTCAATAGCACCTACTACGTTAGCTCCAGATGATATTCCTACTGCAAGGGCCTCATCTTTGGCAATTTGTCTGCTCATTTTAATAGCATCCTCACTTGATACACTTACAATGTCATCTACTACATCAAAGTCTAAATTTTTAGGAATAAAGTTACCACCTATACCTTGGATTTTGTGACCTGCAGCTTCTCCACCAGACAAAAGTGGACTTTCTGCTGGTTGAATAGCATATATTTTGATGTTGCTGTCTTTTTCTTTTAATTTTCTACCAACTCCTGATACTGTTCCACCTGTACCAACTCCTGCTATAAATGCATCAGGTGTAAGCTCTGCTAAAATTTCTGGTCCTGTTGTTTCGTAGTGGGCCTTTATATTTGCAGGGTTTGAGAATTGGTCTGGGAAGAAGTAACCTTCTTTTTCTGCTAATTCTTTTGCCTTATCTACCGCTCCTTTTAGAGCACCTTCTGTTGTTCTTATAACTTCTGCGCCGTAAGCTTTGGCAAGTTTCTCACGTTCCTCGCTCATTGAAGCAGGCATAGTTAAAATTAATTTATATCCTTTTGCTGCTGCGAGAGCTGCAAGGGCTACACCAGTGTTACCACTGGTTGGTTCAACTATGGTATCACCCGGTTTGATTTTGCCTGCTTTTTCTGCTTCTTCTATCATATAAAGGGCAATCCTATCTTTTATAGATCCTGCTACATTATTTTTTTCTACTTTTACATAGATATCAGCTCTACCCTCTTTTTTTAAAGAATTTAGCTTAAGTAACGGAGTATTTCCTATCAACTCTTTTGCATTATTTTTAATAGTCATATTTCTCTCCTTTTATAAATATATTTGTGTTTAAATATATATAAACTTTCTGTGCATCACTTTTCTATATCATTATAGTCATATGATTATATTATGCAAGTAATAAGTTTAAAAAATAACAAAAAATAAGCCAGCAACCAATAAATTAGTGTTTAAGGCTGCCAGCTTATTTAAATCTATCAAAGATTATATTTTGTTTTTATTAAATCCTTTCTTAGGATTGTGGCCTGGGCAGTCTTTGCAGCCTGCTGGCTCATCATTTTCTATAAATCTTTTATATACTATATATGCGCATATAGCAAGAATTATTATTAAAAGTATCCATGATTGTAAATTCATAATTTTCTCCTAACTATGGGCAAGATTTGCCTGATAACTTTTACTTTCCTTAGCCTCATTTGATGGTCTAAATATTAAATATAGTAAAACTACTAGGCAAACTCCTGCAATTATTGTAGCTACTGAATAAATTCCTGTGGTAAGCAATTGAGCAAATTGATAGTAGATGAAGCTAATCACCCACGCAAATCCCATTTGATAAGCTATTGTAAGTGCTGTCCATTTTGCATCTCCCATTTCTGTTTTAATAGCTCCAACTGCCGCAAAACATGGCATACAAAGCATATTAAATAGTAAGAATGAGTAACCACTTATTGGAGAGCCTAAAGCATTATTAAAGGCCACTAGAAGTTGACTACTTTCTTCTGTAACTTCACTACCAAGTCCAAGAACAACTCCCATGGTTGATACAATATTTTCCTTAGCAAGAAAACCTGAAATAGTTGCAACAACTGCTTGCCATGTACCAAACCCTAGTGGTCTAAAGATAACAGCAAGGGCAGTTCCTATAACTCCTAGGATAGAATTTCCTTCATCTGCAACAAGGTTTAACCTAAAGTCAAAGTTAGTTAAAAACCAAATTATAACTGCTGATAGTAAAATTAATGTTCCAGCACGCCTTACATAAGATTTTGACTTATTCCATACATCTTGAACAACTGATTTAGCCCTTGGTGCATGGTAGGAAGGTAGCTCCATAATAAATGGTGCCGGATCTGCTTGAAAGCTTTTAAATTTCTTTAAAATTACCCCACTTATAATAATAGCAGCTATACCTATAAAATAAAAGCTTAAGGTAATTAGTGCCCTATTATTTGGGAAAAATGCTCCTGCTATTAAGGCAATTACAGGAAGTTTTGCAGAACAAGGCATAAATGATGTTGTCATTATAGTTATCCTACGGTCTCTATCTGACTCTATTGTTCTAGATGCTTGGATACCCGGAACCGCACATCCCGTAGAAATCATAGCTGGTATAAAGGATTTACCAGATAGGCCAAATCTTCTAAATAGCTTATCCATAATAAAGGCTACTCTTGACATATACCCTATATCTTCAAGGATAGATAAAAGAGCAAATAATACCATCATTTGTGGTAAAAATCCTATTACCGCTCCAAAACCTGCTAACATACCATCTGCTACAAGGCCAACTAAAATTTCATGTATGTCAATTGATTCTAAAAATGTAGCTGTGGCAGGTATTAGATTATCTTGAAAAAATCCATTTACTGCATCTGTTAAAAGAGTACCTGGAGAGTACTTAAAAACAGAAAGAGAGTAAACCAAAAACATTACTAGGGCAAATATAGGTAGTCCCCAGACTCTTGATGTTACTATATTATCTATTTTATCAGTCATAGATAATTTTGGTTCAGCTTTTTCTATTACTCTATCGCTTAGGGCCTCCAGTCTTTCGTATCTTTCATTTATGATAATTGCTTCTGCATCATCATCAAAATATTTTTCACAATCATCTCTTACCTTTTTTATTTGTTTAATCTCATCATTTGATAAGCCAATTTTTTTAATCATCTCTTGGTCATCTTCAAAGGCCTTAATTGTGAAAAATCTTCTTAAATCTTTTTCTACATGTGGGTCAACTATATTTCTAATATCTGCAAGTTTGTTTTCTAAATCATAAGAAAAATCTATGGGGTGAGGGATATTTATATCATTTCTAGCATCTACAATTTCATTTATAAGGCTATCTATCCCAGTATCCCTACTTGCAATTATTTCTACTACAGGGCAGCCTAAAAGTTCGCTTAAGGCATCTTTATCTATCTCATCACCTCTAGCCCTTACTATATCCATCATATTTACTGCTAGAATAGTAGGGATGCCTAGTTCTAAAAATTGGCTGGTTAAATATAAATTTCTAATTAAATTTGAACCATCAACTAGGTTTACTAGTAGGTCTGGTTTTTCATTTACAAGGTAGGTTCTAGCTACCTTTTCTTCTAGAGTATATGGAGATAAAGAATAAATTCCAGGTAAATCTTGAAGAATTATATCCTCATGACCCTTTAAATTTCCTTCCTTTTTATCAACCGTTACTCCAGGCCAGTTACCTACCCTTTGATTTGATCCTGTTAGTGCATTAAAAAGTGTAGTTTTACCACTATTGGGATTTCCTGCTAAGGCTACTTTAAAACTCATGCTTCCTCCACTAAGATATTTTGTGCATCATGTCTTCTAATGGTTAGCTCAAAACCTCTTAGGCTTATTTGGATAGGATCACCTAAAGGTGCTACTTTTCTAACAAATACATCAGTGCCTTTAGTAATGCCCATATCCATAATTCTTCTTTTTGTGGGGCCTTCGCCCTTAACTTTTGCTATCTTTAGATTTTCGCCTACTTGGGCTTCTTTTAAAGATTTCATATATTTCCTCCGTATCAACTAACTTTATATATATTAAGCAAATTCACTTGCTTTAAACTTTCTAGCAACGGTTTTTATATTTTATTAAAATATGTTTATAAAACCGATGGTCTTTTAATGTGGTTAAAGTATAACACATAAAGTAATGATAATCAATATCACATTAAATAATTTTGTAATATTACTAATACACCTAAATTTGCATATATCAACAAATACCCTTACTTTGCCCATCTTTAAAATTTAAAATACGCTAAATTTTTAAAATATTTTTTATAATCCCAATATTTTATAAAATTATTATCTAATATTTAAAAGTTATATTATAGGCTGGCTATCTACAAACTTTAAGTTTTTGATATAATATAAACAGAATATATTGAGAGGATATTATGGAAAATAAAAAATTTATTTCTTATATGGGCCTTGCTCTTGCTAGTTTGATGGCTATCTCCCTAGTTTACTTTGTAAGTAAGGGGCCTAGTAAGGATGTCAAAAACTATAAAATTGATGATAATACCTACTACACCGGTACTATTAGGGAAAATAAATTAGAGGGTGAGGGTATATTAACAAGTCCTGATGGTATTTATAAGGGTTCTTTTAAAAACTCAAGATTTGATGGGCCGGGTGGTTTTATAAATGATGATTACACCTATGTGGCAAATTTTAACCATAAGTCTGGTAATAGTAATATAAAAATAAAACTGAAAAATGGCAAAATTTATGAAAAAACTAGCGATGGTTTTAATGAGGTAGAAAAAAATGAAAATTAAGGGTTTAGATTTTCTAAGAGTGTATGCGATGATTTTAGTTTTATGCTACCATTACTTCCCTGCTGCTCTGCCTGGCGGATTCTTGGGAGTTAGCATTCTATTTGTCATCTCAGGTTTTTTAATCAGCTACCACCTAATCGATGAATTATTTGAAACTGGAAATATTGATTACAAAAAATTTTATACCAAACGTTTTGTTAGGATATTTCCAGCCCTTCTTTTAATGATGTTTTTATCTACCTTATTTATTCCTAGCATAAATAATGATTACAGTGTAGGATTTTTTGACCAATTTTTAGCAGCCTTTACTTTTAACTACAATTTCTATGAAATCTTGCGTGGCGGATCCTATGAAGGGCAATTTATCCGAGGGATTTTTATGCACACTTGGTCGCTAGCCTTAGAAATTCATTTTTATCTAATCTGGCCATGGGTCATGGGTTTTATCTATAAAAAAGCCCGCCAAAAACGTGCTGTAAAACGTAGATTTTCTGACTTATTTTTGCAAACTAGTTTTTGCTTAGCCCTTATAGGTTTTGTTTTAATGGTAATTTTAACCATTATCAAAAAAGTTGATACTGGCTTTGTCTACTTTTTTGACCTAAGTCGTATGGGTTCTTTTATGGTAGGTAGTTTTTTGGCAAGTTTTGTAAAAAGATTTTCTTTTAAAAAAATTCCTTACAACAATCCTACCCTAGTGGGTATTGGCCTTATATTTTTAATGGCCCTTACTATGAGCTATGATAGTAAAGTGACCTACATTATAGGATTCTTACTTACAGACCTTATAACAGGATTTTTAATTTTAGTAGGTTTTTCCAATCCACAGCTTTATGAAAATAAATTTGTAAGTAGGCTTGCTGAATATTCCTATGGTTTTTATATCTTCCACTGGCCAGTTTGGGTTTTAGTAAGCAATTATGATAAGACTAGTAAGGGACTAATAATAGCTATTATAGTTACCATCCTTTTAGTTTTATTTAACTACCATGTTTTTGAGCCTATTTTTAAAGGTAAAAACTTAACTCCTCTTTTAAACAATGAAAAAAAATATGAAATAAATTACAAAAAATACGGAATCCTTTTCCAAACTGGCCTCATTTTCATGGTAATTACAGGTCTTTCCCTTAGTTATGCCATATCAGATAGTGCTGGGGCTATGATGAGCCTAGAAAGGCAAATCTTAAAAGAATCTGTTAACCAAGATAGAGAAAAAATAAAGCTAGATAAAAATGACTTAGATAAATTTTTAGGAAAGAAAAATGATAAAGTTAAGGGAGATATTTCCCTAACCCTAATTGGGGATAGTGTTATGCTAGGACCTCGTCAGTATCTTTCTGATAATATTTCAAATTTATATATAAACGCTGAAGGCAGTAGACCTTTAGAAGATGGGGCAAATATTATAGCTGATATGGAAAATACTGACAACTTAGGTGATCTTGTAATCCTTGCCCTAGGGACAAATGCAGAAAAATCTCCAATGCCAAGCCTTAAAAAAATTATAAATGATTTTCCAGAAGGTAAAAGACTTATCCTTGTGACCTGCTATGATAATAGGTATCCGCAGCCTCATCCAGTAAGTGTTGCCATGAAAGAAATAGCAAAAAAATATGACTTTGTAACCCTTATGGAATGGGAGGATTATGCTATAAAAAATCCTAGCTTTTATGAGGGAACAGACGGGGTTCACTTTTACGGTCAAAGCAAGGCTTATAAGGCTTACTTAAAGCTACTAAATGAAGCCATTGATAAAGCACTTTTAAATCCAACCAAAGGAGACTAATATGTATTTTTTCTTAAATGATTATAATGATATCGGAAGGCCAGAAATCTTAGAAGCTATTTTAAAGGCTAAAGACGAATATAACATTGGCTATGGTTTTGATAGCCACAGTGAAAAAGCTAGAAACTTGATAAAAAAATCCTTAAAAAATGAAGATGTGGATATTCACTTTGTCCCAGGTGGCACTCCTGCCAATGTTTTAGGAGTTGCCTGTGGGTTAAGACAAGAAAACTCTGTAATAGCTGCCACAAGCGGCCACATAGAAGGTCATGAGGCAGGATCCATTGAAGCAACTGGAATAAAAATAGAAACTATAAACACTCCTACTGGTAAATTATCCCGCAAGCTTTTAGAAGAAAAACTTGCAAACTTTGATACTGAATTTGTCACAGTTCCAAGAAAAGTTTATATCTCAAATACAACTGAGCTTGGTGAAGTGTACACAAAAAAAGAATTAACTGAGGTTTATGATTTTTGTAAGAAAAATGACCTCTACCTATTTATCGACGGGGCAAGACTTGCAGCAGCCCTAGCAAGTGAAAAGTGTGATTATGAAATCTCCGATCTTTGTAATCTTTGCGATATATTTTACCTAGGTGGTACTAAAAACGGATTAATGTTTGGAGAAGCACTTGTAATAGTAAATGATGAATTAAAGAAAAATTTTATCAATTTACAAAAGCAAAAAGGATATCTGCTAGCAAAAGGATTTGTAGCGGGGATTATGTTTGAAACTATTTTTGCAAATGAAAATGGCTATACAGCTGGTGCTGACCATGCCTTTAAGATGGCTAAGATCTTGGCCCATGGTTTTATAAAAAAAGGCTATGAATTAGCCTATCCTTTTGAATCTAACCAAGTTTTTGTAAAATTATCTGTTAGTGAAGTAGAAAAATTCAAAAAAATTGCTGCCTTTGAGTTGATGGGCGATATAGATAAATATAAAATTGCTCGCTTTGTAACTACCTATAGGACAAGTAAAAAAGATATAGAAGGATTTTTAGCTAGTATATAAAAAAGCCCCAAAGTTATATTAACTTTGGGGTTTTGATTTAATAATTATCGTAAAAACTGTGCTTTACTTCTTTAACATCAATTGTTCTACCTTGGTTGTCTACTTTATCTTTTACATCTTCTGCAAGGTCTTCGCCTTTTTCTTTAGCTTCTTTAGCCAGATCTTTACCAGCGTCTAGAGCTTGTTCACCTTTTTTTTGAGCTTCTAAAGCAATATCTTTACCCTTGCTTCTAGCCTCATCAGCTAAATCTGCTATTTTATCACGGTTTTTAGTTATTAAGTAAGCACCTGCACCGATTGCTGCTGCAGCCAAAATAGCATTTCTTCTTTGATTTTTCTCAATTTCATCTCTTTCCCAGAAATCTAGCTCAAAGTCTGGTAAGTGATCTGTTGGACTAAAGTTTTTTACCTTGTGTGCTGTACTTGCAAGACTTATAACATCTCCAGCATCTAGTAAACCAAGTTTGTTATTAAGCTTTGCTAATTTTGCAATTGTTTTTAATTTTCCCATAATAATCTCCTTTTATTTTAGATATATACCCATATTATCTTAAAATTTGACATTCTTCGCATTCTTCCTCATCATCTTCTAGATTATAGGTAAAAGATGAGTTGATGCGCTTATACTTTGGTATCTCTCTCGTTTCTACTAAGCTATCCCCATAAATTATTTCTTGATCAGAGTACTTATCAGGAAACATCATGCATGAGCTAAGACTTAGACCCATTAGGGCAATTAGCAATATTTTTTTCATATCATCCTCAGTTCGCATTTAAATTTTGACCTAAATTATCAATAGAGCAATAATAAACTTTAAAAACTTTTTACTTATATTATTGATACCCTATCTAAGATATTCTTAGACTTATGCGTGCGGATTTTTTCTTAGGCAGATAAACAATTTTACATTAGCAATATCATCGCTTGTTTCATCATATTGGTAAAATTCTATATCCGGTCCTAGACCATGGAAATACTTTTTATTTGGAAAATAGTCCTCATAGGTGTAACGGTAGCCCTCTTTTAAGCCCTCTACATTTTCTACTGGAACTTCTAAATATTCAGACTCTCCTACATCATAACTTATAAAATTATTTTCTTTTATGATATCTTTATCTGCTATTTCAAAACCGATAAAATAATTATAATTTTGCTCTAGGGCATTATATTCCATAAGAGCAAAGGCTGACCCATGCTCTTTTAATATATCTTTATAGTCTTTTAAAAAACTAGATCTTATATCATTTGCTTCTGATCTATCTCTTAAGGTAAAACTTTGACCTGCTATTTTAAAAGCTAATTTTTTATCTACATTAACTTGCATATACTCTCCTTAAATTTTTATATCTAATATTATACCCATGTAGTAAGAATACAGGATAAAAAAACGTTTAATTTGCCAATTTTTGTCATTTATATTATAATTATTCTAAACAAGTTATTCAAATAACAATAACTTTTATATCATTAACGGAGGAGAATATATGAATAAAAAGTTTAATATTGCAACCCTTATGCTTGCAACATCATTAGCTTTTACAGGATGTGCAAATAACACAACTGAAGAAGCTGATACAAAAGAGGAGACAGTCGTTGAGGAAAAGGCAGATGAAACTGTTGATACAGTTGATGAAACTGTAGAAACTGAAGCTGAAACAACAGAAGAAGCTACTAAAGAAGAAGCTGACACAGAAGATACTGAAAATACAGATGATACAGCTGATAAAGAAGATGAAGCTGATAAAGAAGAAACAACATCTGATGCAGATAATCAAGAAAGCAATGTGGTATTGCACAGAGCTTATCCAGATGAAGCTTCTAGATCATTTACAAACGTTGTTGTAGCTACAAGTGGAGATAAAATTGTAGGTGCCTTTATCGATGAATACCAATATTTTGATGAAGCTGATAACTACCAAGCTGTACCAAACACAGACCAAAAATTTGGTGAAGGTGCAAAAGAAGGTAGAATCCTAGCTTCTAAAATCGATAATAAAGACCCATACTCAGAAGCTATGAAAGAAGCTGGTGGCGAAGCTACACTAATGGATAACTACAATGCAGTTACTGACTTTGTAAAGGGTAAAACAATTGCAGAACTTGAAGATTTCTTAAATGAAAATGATGATGAAGCAATTATCGATGCTCTAAGTGGCGCAACATTTAAAGCAACACCAAACCTATTAAAATATGTGGTAGAAGCTGCAAAAGATGATACATTTGTTATTGAAGGTCATGCAGAAAATCCAGATGATATCGAATTAAGATATGCATTAGGAGCTCCACACGGAGATAGATCCTTTGCTAATGCTGTTGTAGCTGTAGAAGGTGATAAAATAGTTGCAGCAAGCATTGATGAATTCCAATATATTGAAGAAGGAGTTACAAAACAAGGTGAAGGTAGCGAATTTGCAGAAGACTTCGCTGATAGTAAAACAGTTTTAGCAAGTAAGCTAGAAAATGATGAGCTTTACTCAGATCTAATGGCAGAAAAAGCTGATGCTACAAAATCTATCGCAGAAAACTTTAACGCTATTGAAAAATTCGTAGTTGGTAAAACTATTGATGAAGTTAAAGAAACAATTGCAGGAGCTACAGAAGGTGAAGCAATCGATGCTGTTTCTGAAGCAACATTAGTTGATACAGCAAACTACCTACAACTAATCATAGATGCTGTTGAAAATCCAATCAACAAATAAATATGAGCATTAAAAATGCTAGGGCATAGGCCCTAGCATTTTTTTATTCTAAAAGAGTAAATCTTAATAGTAAGATAAGCATAATAACCATAAGAATAATACCAATTATCGTAAAGGCATCTATTCTCTTTTTTAGGGCAAGGATGACTAAGGATATGGAAAGTAAAAACATAAATAAATATACTTGAAGAAACATAAATCCCTTTTTATTAACAATAAAATATATAAGGGTTGCAAGGCCTAGGGTAATAAAAATAATGGCACAATTGCGGCTATTTTTTTTACGGTCTAGAATATAATCTAAAAGACTAATAACCCCTATTGTTAAAATCGCAGGCCATATTATATTTTCAAGTAGTAATGAAGTTTCCATCTTATCCCCCCTATTTTTATTAATTATAACATAAAAAATACTCCGGGAAATAATTTCCCAGAGTTTTTTATTTAGCAACTAATAAATCGCTTCTTATATAGCCTGTCTGACCATCTATACTTATTCTAGTCCAATTATCAGACTCACCTAGTTTTAAGATATCATCCCCAGCTTCTACAGTTGTCATTACATTTGAAGTTTCACTTGGAGCAACTCTTACATTTACAGTATTCTCAACTGTGTAGTTGATGTCATCATCTACTACTTCTTCATCTTGTGTTTGATTAGCTTCTGTTTGCTCTTCTGTAGATTCACTTGTTTGATCATCTGTAGTTTGGCTATTATCTACTTCCATATCTTCTTCAGTCACTTCTCTTACCTCTCCTTCTGGATGTCTTTTTGATACATAGTTATCATCGCTACAAGCAGTTAGAGCAAGAGTTAGGGACAAGGCTAATAATAGTTTTTTCTTATTCATCTTCTCCTCCAAATAAATCATCAAGTTCTTCTTCTGCATATAAATAATCTGTGATGATTATTCCAAGAATTTTTGCATTGGATTTTTCAAGTTGCTTTAAGCTATCACGGGTAACGGGATTGTTGCTTTTATCATAGGTTGAAAAAACAACTGCTGCATCAGCATTGCCTGCAAACATATTTGCTTCTGGAATATCTATATTTGGTGATAGATCTATAAATACATAGTCGTATCTATCGCGCACATCATTATAAAAAGCCTTGATAGCTTCTGGTTCTAGAAACTTATCAGCATAATCAGCAACTTCCCCTGCAAAAATATAGGATAAATCATCGTAGCTATCATCATGCATGATTACATCATCTATAGAATAATCGCCAAGTATTATATCTACAAAACCACGATCTTTACTTTTTCCAGTTGCAATTGGCAAGTGTGATTCTCTAAGGTTTGCATCTATAATTAAAACTCTATCCCCATCTTCTGCCAAGTGCTTAGCCATATTTAAAATATGAAGAGTCTTATCTGTATTATCACTTGATGCAGTAAAAGCAACAGTTACTAGGTTAGTACCTAATTTTTCTGTTAGCCTATCTTCTAAGTTGTAAAAAGATTGGAGAGTAATTTCTCTTTTTTCATTTGTTTTTTTTCTAAACATCTAAGTCTCCTTTATCATAAGAAGGAATTCTACCTAAAACTTCGTATTTACTTGATGAAGTTTCCGCTAGGTCAGCTTGTCTGTTTACTTCTTTACTATCAACTATCTTTGTAGATCCACTTTCAAAGACCATGCTCTTACTATCTACCCTGCTAGTTTTCTTTGTAGCTGATTTGCTAGCTGGCTTTTTAGTTTTTTTAGCTGGTTTTTCTTTTACTTCCCTTAGCTCTCCTACTTCATTTTCTGCTTTTGTATCTGCATAAGATCTTGCAAGTTTATTGTTGTAGGAGTTTATACTAATCATTTTTATAATTGTCCAAAGTAAAAATCCAAGTCCCCCTGTAATTAGAGCATATCTTAAAGTATTATCAATAGCGCTAGCAGATCCGTAGGAATACTCCATAACTTTGGCACCAGAATTATAAATATTATTTATAACTCTTACTGTAAAATCGGCATATTGGTCAGCTAAGTCCTCAGCTCTTAATTTATTGGTATCAGTAACTACAATATCAATTATAGAAGTATTTTCTATTGGTTTTATTTCTAGTTTTGAGTCAAGTTTGCCTACATTCCAGTCAATTCCTAGAGTTTCTAGAGTTTTTTGTTTGATCTTTGGACTGTTGATAGTTGCGGCATAGGTTGCAGCTGTGCCACTTGCTTCATCTAAATTTTCTATATTTGTTGTTACCACCTTAGATTGGGCTTGGTATTCCTTGTAGCCACCGAAATTTAGGCCAAAATAAGTAATCATACCAATAATTATCCCAGCAATAATTGCAGGTGGTATTGCTGAAAATAATGACTTTCTATTTTCCATTTTCTCCTCCAAAATCTCTTGCCCCAGCAAGCATTAGTTTGCGGGCTGTTTTTAAATCTATTTCTCTTGTCATTTCCTTATGGCGTCTTAAAAATTGTTCTATATATAGCTTATAGGTCTTTGGGAAAAGGGCCTTGGATAATTTTCCCTTGTCATAGAAAAATTTATCATTAAAACCTTCAAACCAAGAAGAATCATCGTTATAAACTTTGGCGATAAGTTTATCACTAGTACGCACCTTCATACCCGACCTTAGGCAGTCGCTGATAAATATACTATCTTCTCCTGACCCATTTGGTGTGCCCGCCCCAAAATAAGTAGAAATCCAAATATTTTTTCTTCTTTGGACTTCTCTTTTAAAGGCAAAGTGCACTGATCCATATCTTAGCGAATTATATATAGCTAAATCTTTTTCTTCTCTTACCTTAATTATTTCTTCGCCATCTTGATATATTATAGTTTTAAATACGAAAAAATCCACATTTGGATGCTTTTCAAACTCTTCTAAGATCTTATCTTTATAGTCATCTTCAAAAACTTCATCATCATCACAAAAAACCACTATATCAGCAGTTGAATTTAACAAAGCCATATTACGGCTTACTCCTAAACCTCTTGTAGTAGTGGAAATCATCCTGATTTTATTACCATCGACAATTTTTTCTTCATAGCTATTATGGTCAGTTTGATTTATAATTAAGGCATCAGTTTTAAGATTAAATCTTTGATAGCAATCAATGGATTTTTCATGCATTGTTGAAATTAGTACTTCAATATTCATTTTACATCCTAGTTGTCTCTGCTTTTTCCCAAGTTGGCTTGCTTTTGCCGGTAGCTTCGTTTATTGCTCCCTTTATCTGAGCTAGCATCATCATTGTGTAGTATCTTGGGAAATAAAATATTTTTGCCTTTGACTCAGTAAGTTTACCTATAGCTGCTAATGTGAAAAATGCCACTTGGCCTAGGAAAAATAGCCTATAAAATAAACCATGGTTTAAAAGGGCTAGGTTTGTAATAAATAACACTATATGGTTAAAGGCTTGTAAAAACCTTAAAGTCTTATGGTTAAAGTGAAAAAAGCTAAACCATCCGTAGTTAAAAATATTTAAACGGCGCAGATTTGTAAAAAGATTGGTAAGGATTCTTCTTTGCATCCTAACCTTTCTTTTAAATTCGTCTTTGGTCGTTGCGCCAGCTTTTTCTACAGCTATGGCAGCTGGATTATAAAGGGCTCTTTTATGATTTAGCCCTGCTGCAAGCGGCATTTCATAATCATGGCTTGATACTAGATTATAGTGCCTATAATCTTTTTTTCTTACTGCATAGATAGCACCATTTCCAGCAGCTATAGTGGAGATTTCTGATTCGATTTTTCTCATCAAAAGTTCAACATCCCAGTAGGAATTTTCTGCGACAACTGATGCTATATCATCATCTTTGCTATATATTAAAGATCCACAGACATATTCTATATTATCATCTGTAAAAAAGCTTACTAGCTGATCTATAGCATCTGCTTTAAACATGGAGTTTGCATCTGAAAACACTATTATTTCTCCATTTGCTACCTCTACAGCTTCATCCTGAGCATTTGTTTTTCCTAAGTGATTTTTTACTGTATTTAGCCTAATATTTTCACCTGGGTGAGCTACTATAAACTTATTTACAAGCTCTACTGTTCTATCATTTGAAGCATCATTAGCTACTATTACCTCATAGGATGGATAAGTCGTTTGTATTATATTTTCTAGTTTTTTCTCTATTACTTTTTCTTCATTATATGCTGATATGATTACTGAGACAAAGGGCTTATAGGATAAGTCCTTGGTATTTTCTCTTTTTAATATTTTCTCTAAAATCAAAAGAGTAATGGGGTAACCAATCATCGCATAAAAAATTGCAAATCCTGCTATAAAAAATATTATCTTCATTTTTTCCTCTATTCTGTGAGTATTATATAAAAAATCTATGATTATAGCAATATTTCCTATATAATAAGATAGTAAAAAAATGAAATCGAGGTAGTTATGGAAATACAATTAGATATTTTAGAATCCTTGGGTGTGGCAATCATTGCCTATATGCTAGGAGTATTTATAAAAAATAGGGTAAATTTTTTTCAAAAATTCTTTATCCCCTCACCTGTAATCGGCGGGCTTATTATAAGTCTTATAAATCTTATTTTAAATCAAAGTGGTTTAGGATTTTTTAAGTTTGATGATGTTATTCAAGATTTTTTTATGAATATATTTTTCACTTCTATTGGTCTTGCTTGTAGTTTTAAAGTCCTTAAAAAAAGTGGTTGGCTTGGTATAAAACTTGCCTTTGCCATTATATTGCTCTTGCCTTTGCAAAATGTATTAGCCGTTGGCCTTGCAAAAATAATGGGCATTAACCTCTTACACGGTGTAGCCATGGGATCTACATCTATGACAGGCGGAATTGGTTCTGCAGTTAGTTTTGGGAAAATTATGGAAGGCTATGGAGCTACAAATTCTACTTCTATAGGCGTTGCTACCGCTACTTTTGGTATTTTAATAGGATCTCTTGTAGGAGGCCCTGTAGCAAGTAGGTTAATTCGTGTTCATAATTTAAAGTCAACTGGTGGACAAATTGTAAATAGTAATGATAAAAATATCAATCTTATCAACCAGAAAACTTTGATGGATGCTATTATTATTATTGCCCTAGCTTCATTTTTAGGAACATTTATCAATCGTCTACTAGCCCTTACTTCTCTAAATTTCCCCTACTATGTAGGTTGCCAATTTGGGGGACTTATTACTCGAAATATATTAGATTTAACAAAAAAAGATATTAATACAAAAAGCATTGATACTTTAGGAAATATTTCCCTAAGCTTATTTTTATCTCTAGCATTAATTAACCTAAATATTAGTGCCATGCTAAACCTAGCCTTGCCGATGCTAATAATAATGGTTGCTCAGGCAATATTTATTGCTATATACACAACCCTTGTTACATTTAATTTAACCGGCCGCGATTATGATGCAGCAGTGATGGTAGCAGGTCACTGCGGGGTAGGCCTTGGTCAAACTCCAAATGCTATTGCAAATATGGAGGCCATCATAGAAAAAGAAGGCCCAGCCGATGTGGCAATGTTTGTACTACCAATAGTTTTAGCAATCGCCGTAAATTTATTTAACCCAATAGTTATTACATTTTTTATAAATTTCTTAAAGTAAAAAGAGCCTAGATATGCTAGACTCTTTTTTTATTTTATAATCCCAAAATATAAAAATACTATTATAGATAAGATTATCCTATATATTCCAAATGGGATAAAATCGTGTTTGCTTATATATTCCATAAACTTTTTAATAACTACATAAGCTACTATAAAGCTTAAGACCATACCTAGTAGGATTAATAACCATTGAGATCCTGTAAAGCCGTGGACATTTTTTAATACTTTTAATAATGTTGCTCCAAGCATGGTTGGTATTGCTAAAAAGAAAGAAAATTCTGCAGCTGCTTCACGGCTAAGTCCTAAAATCATAGCCCCCATAATAGTAGCTGCTGACCTAGATGTTCCTGGTATCATAGCAAGGGCTTGGAAGAATCCAATAGCAATAACAGTTTTATAGGAAACATTTATTATATTATCATTTACAAAACCGTTTTTATTTTTATTTCTTTTTTCAACAAAAATAATTATTGCACCCCAAACAAGCAGCATAGTTGCAACTACCATGGGGTTAAATAAATGTTCATCTATATAATCATCAAATAGTAAACCTAAAACTCCAGCAGGGATTACCCCAACTACTACCCTTTTCCAAAGTTCCATTGTTCTTTGGTCTGGATGGGTTAACCTATAATAAAATCTTGATTGACCATTTAATTTTTTATAGTTTTTTGGATAGTATCTATAAGTTTTTTCATAATCCCAGGGATTTAGCCTTTTAAAATATAAGACTACAACTGCCATAATAGCTCCAAGCTGGATTATGACATTAAAGGCGTTTGAAAACTCTGGCGGGTTTAGTTTTACAAATTCATTTACCAAAATAAGGTGGCCAGTAGATGATACTGGCAAAAACTCTGTCACACCCTCTACTATGGAAAGGATTAAAACTTTTATAAAATCAATCATCAAATTCCTCCATAAATGAGTGTTTTACTCCATCTAGCTTATAGCCTACGACCATATCGCAGTTTACATTTTCTCCAGAACGTAAAATTGACAATTCAACATCAGGATTATTTTCCTTCATTTGAGCTATCATTTGCTTAATCATTTTTCTTGTATAGGCTTCTTGGGATTTTGTAACTGTACATGCACAGTTTAGAGCAAATAGCTCTACATAGTCACGCCATTTTATAATATCTTCTTCTTTTACATAGTAAAATGGACGAATCAGTTCCATATTTTCAAAGTTTTGTGCCTTTAGCTTTGGCTTCATGGTATTAAACTTACCCGCATATAGGACATTAAGCATAATGGTTTCTATTACATCATTCATGTGATGGCCTAGGGCAATTTTATTGCAACCTAACTCTTGGGCCTTGGCATATAGACTACCCCTACGCATCCTTGCACACATATAGCATGGATATTCTCCTTTGGAAACTTCTTCTGCTATTTTAAATACTTCTGTATCAAAGATTTGGCCATCTATTCCTAAATAGTCTAAGTTTTTTTCTAGTTGCTCACGATTTCTAGGATCATAGCCTGGGTCCATAGATATATAAACAACATCAAAATCTACTTTGCTATGTTTATGAAGTTCTTCAATTACTTTTGCAAGTAAAAGAGAATCCTTACCCCCAGAGATTGCAACTGCTACCTTGTCCCCATCATTTATCAGTTCAAATTCCTTGATTGCTTTGATAAATGGAGCCCAAATTTGTTTTCTATATTTTTTTATAATTGATCTTTCAATATCTACTAGTTCCATAATTTAACTTTCTATAAATCTACTATGCCAGATGGTACATACCTATCTGCCACTTTTAAAAGAATATCTTTTTTTGTATCTAAGCCAAGGCTTGTCAGATAATTATCCACTGTAAGCCTGGATAATTCTGGTGTATTATTAGTTTCTGATAAGTGGCCTAGAAATACTTTTTCTTCCTTGCCTTCTAAGGCATCAGCTAAAACTTCTGCTGATTGGTCATTTGATAAATGACCCATATTGCTCATTACCCTAAGTTTTAGTGGATATGGATAGGGTCCACGTTTTAAGGCTTCTAAATCGTGGTTAGCCTCCATATAATAAATATCAGATCCCTTTATTTCATAAGCCATATTTTCATCAACTATGCCTGTATCTGTTAAAATTGATATTTTTTTATTACCTAGATAAAGGATAAAGCCCACCGGCTCATTGGCATCGTGGTGGACTTTTACTGGCATTATATCCATTGATCCAAAGGATAAAAACTTACTACTATCAAAAACTTTTATATTTTCATCTTTTATCTTGCCAACAGATTTTTCTATGCCCTTCCATGTGCCCCCATTGGCAAAAATAGGTATATTATAACGGCGGGATAGGGTTCCTGCCCCTTTTGTGTGATCGGCATGCTCATGGGTCAGAAAAATGGCATCTAAGTCGTTGGCTTTTTTGCCTACTTCTTTTAATAAATTTTCTATTCTTCGCGCTGAAAATCCTGCATCCACCAAGATTTTACTGCCCTTATATTCGATAAATAAGCAGTTTCCTGACGATCCTGATGAAAGGATTGCAAATTTATCCATTAAAACCTCTAATCAAATATTTTTTCTAGAAATTCTGCTAGTCCTGCCTCATCGTTAGTTGATGTTACATAATCAGCAGCTTCCTTTGTTGCTTCTTCTGCATTTCCCATGGCTATCCCAAGACCTGCAAGCTTGATAGCTTCTACATCATTTGCCCCATCGCCAAAATAAGCAACATTTGCTAAATCTATATTTAAATATTCACAAAGCTTTTTAAGACTATTGGCCTTACCAGAAGACTTTTTAAGAACTTCTAGAGAATATGTTTCATTTCTCATGGTCATATAGTCTTTTTCTAAAGCCTCTTTGTTTTGTTTATAAAACTTGTCAAGCTCATCTTGATTTCCCATAAAGTTAATGCGAGCTACTTTTTGATCTATATCATCAAAGTCTTTAAATTTCAAACGTGGAAGTTTCATGATATCTTGGTCTTTTTTAAATCCATCATTGACTACTTCTTCGTTATTATAAAGAACATCCTTGGTAAAAATTCCTACTTGCAAATCATAGTCCCCCAGGTAGGAGGTGATTTTTTCGTAATCTTCTTTTTCTAAGGGATTTTCTATAATGGCCTTGCTAGTTGCATTGCATCTTACAAAGGCTCCAGTATTACAAATTGAGTAATCATCAAAACCTTCTAGGCCAAGCTCTTGGCGAACCCACCAAAAACCATTAAAACATCTCCCGGTAGCTATTACAACCTCGATGCCCTTCTCTCTTAATTTTTTTATTGCATCTATATTTTTTTCTACTATCTTCTCATCAGATCCTAAAAGTGTCCCATCTAAGTCAATAGCAACTAATTTTATATCTTTATTCATAAGACCTCATTTGTTTTTACATACAAAAAAGACTGATTGTAATAACCAGTCCCTTAACATTCTTCTTTTATTTTACTTTCATATCTATTTTAATCAATTTTTTTATCATTACTTTTTCTGAATAAAGAGTGTAGTGTAATAGTGATCCATATACCCGAAAATACAGAAAGTATACCTCCAGATATTATTGATGATATATGATCACCAAACATTCCACTGCCTGATTCAATTATCATATACAAACCAAATATGAATAAAATAATAAAAAGAATACTTATTATTTTTTTCATTTGAGAACCTCTCATTTTAATTTTCTATCAATGCTGTACAAAGCAAAACGTGTAGGTACAGCAGCTTTTCCAGATTTAGTAGCAATTACTTGATTGTTAGAACTATTTAGTTTATATTGAGTGAATGATACTTTTTTCGCGTAAAATTGCACTCTAAACTCTCTAGTATTATTAGCAGCATATTCTGAACTTGAAACTTTAGAAGTTTTATATTTATATCCGCTGAATAAATTTGTACTCACATTGTTAAACGTACTAATATTTCTTATATTATTATTTGGAATATAAGGGTTCATACCATCACTTACTTCATGAATTGTTATTGTATCACCATCTCTTAAATTATTGCTGTCAAGCATTTGTTTTATTTCTGCTTGACTTAGAGAATCTAGAGCATATGAAACCTTAGGGAGCAAGATTAAGATTACAAAACCATAATATATTTTATTTTTTTATTCATATTAATCTCTCAATTGTTATGAATTTACATCTTATTAATAGTGTCATTCTAATTTTTATAATATAATAGAATTACTTGATATCCAAATTATAATACGCAACAATCATCTCCCCATAGATAAATTTATGATTTTTATAATTACTAGCTAATAAAGTATTCTAATTAATAAACTCATAATGATAACTATCACAAAATAAATATATCACCACTCTCAATATTTGTAAATAAAAAACACGCAATTTTTCTAAAAAACATCTATCGTTATAATTATCTTATCTTTTCAATTATTTAAAGTCTTAACAGCATCACTTACAGCTTCTGCAATTCCCTCTTCAAAGGCTGAAGGGATGATGTATTCTTCATTTAATTCATCATCTTTAACAAAGGCTGCTAAGGCTTTTGCTGCTGCCATTTTCATTTGGTCTGTTATTTGTGGAGCGCGAGCTTCTAAGGCTCCTTTAAATATACCTGGAAAAGCTAGAACATTATTAATTTGATTTGGAAAATCAGAACGACCTGTAGCTACAATCCTTGCCCCAGCTTTTTTTGCCACATGGTAGTCAATTTCTGGAATGGGATTTGCCATAGCAAATACAATAGCATCATCATTCATATTTTTGATATCTTCTTCATCTAATATATCCGGTGCAGAAACACCTACAAATACATCCGCTCCCTTTATAACATCACTTACAGACCCCTCTATATCATCTGGATTAAACATTTCTGCAATTTGCGCCTTAACTGGGTTACCAGAATTTAGCATCATCTTATTAATGGCCCCGCGTGAATCACAAACTATTATATTTTTCACTCCCAAATCATGGATAAGTTTTGCACAAGAAAATCCAGCTGCTCCTGCCCCGCTTACTACAAGTTTGATATCTCGAGGCTTTTTATCAACTAATTTTAGGGCATTTATCAAAGCTGCCACTGTTACAATGGCTGTACCGTGTTGGTCATCGTGAAATACTGGTATATCGAGGATTTCTTTGAGCTTTTCTTCAATATATACACATCTAGGTGATGAAATATCTTCTAAATTTATCCCACCAAAGCCTTGTGCAATATTTTTGATGGTTTCTATAATTTCATCAGGATCTTGAGTATCAAGCACTATTGGCACAGCATTTACTCCACCAAATTCTTTAAACAAGACTGCCTTTCCCTCCATAACTGGCATGGCAGCTTTTGGGCCGATATTACCTAGTCCTAACACTGCAGATCCATCAGAAATAACTGCAATTGTGTTTGCTTTTGATGTATATTCATAAGCTTTCGTTTCGTCTTTGGCAATTTCTCTGCAAGGTTCTGCAACTCCTGGCGTGTAGGCAAAGGTTAATTCTTCTCGGTTTGTAATTTTTGCTTTTACTTCAGTTCCTACTTTCCCCTGCCAGTCTCTGTGTTTTTCTAAGGCTTTTTCATAAACATCCATAAATCTCTCCTTCTTTTAAAGCATCCTTTTTTACGATTATAACACAAAAAAGCAGGCAATTTTATAAATTACCTGCCTAATATTTTTTAATCTTCTACTTTATAAAGCCATTTTTTTAATACTTTTTTGTAATTGTCATGCTCATCTACAAAGGGCATGTGGCGAGAATTGGCAAAAAGTTCCCATTTTGAGTTTTTAATCTCATCGTGCATGGTTTTTGCAATAACTGGTGAGGATAAATCTTCTGTCCCACTTGTAATTAAAGTTGGGATGTCTATTTCATGTAGCCTATCTGTCACTTCAAAACCTGCTAGAGTTCCTGTTGGGGAAAATTCATTTTCTCCCCAGCCTACTACATAGGATTTTGTTCCAGCCTTTTTCTCTCTTGTTAGACATGCGGGGTCATCTTCTCCGTATGGGCCGGCTGAGTATCTTTCCATGAAAATATCTAGGGCTTTTTGGTATTCTTTAGAATCATAGTTACCAGTTTTTTCTGCATCTAACAAAGGAATTTTATATTGATTGTCCATATAGGATATTCTTCTAAGCTGCTCACTTCTCCAAAGTTTTGCAGAAGATAGGGTAGACGATAAGATAATTGACTTTACACCCTTTGGCTTTGTTAAGGCATATAAAATTAAAAGCATGCCTCCCCAAGATTGGCCTAGGATATGAATTTCATCTAAGTTTAGATATTCTCTAAGAGTAACTAATTCCTCCATCCAAACATCTGCATTAAATAAATCTTTGTCTCCATCCACAAAAGAATTGCCACAGCCAATTTGATCATACATTATTATCGGTCTATCATCTTCGTAGGCAAAGTCATCAAAAACTTCAAAATAATTATGAGTAGATCCTGGTCCCCCGTGGATTAAAATTAGTGGAGTTTCCTTGCCTTCTGGATTTACAATCCTATAATAAGTTTTGTAATCCTTAAAAGGCATATAGCCTTCATTAATCATCTATATCTACCACTATTAAATCCTTGGTGTAGTTATTTATAACTTCATTGCCATCTTCTGTGATGATTACTAAATCTTCTATCCTTACACCAATGCCTTCATCCATTAGATAAATACCTGGCTCTACTGAGAAAATTTGTCCTGGTTTTATAATTGCATCATTTACACTAGAAACATCGCCATATTCGTGGTCTTCTAGACCTATTGAGTGGCCAGTTCTATGGGTAAAGTATTTGCCATAGCCTTTTTCTTCTATATAATCACGGCAGGCTTTATCTACATCACTCATTTTATTACCAGGTTTTGCAGCTTTTATACCGCGAAGATTTGCTTCTTTTACTATTTCATAAACTTCACGCGCCTTATCAGATACTTCTCCAATAAAGACTGTTCTTGTCATATCTGAAGCATAGCCCTTATAAAATCCACCGATATCTAAAACTACACTATCGCCAAGCTTTCCTTTAGAATTATCTGTTTCATGGTGAGGGTCAGCCCCGCCTTTGCCGTAGGCTGTGATTGGCTCAAAGGAAACTTCTTCTATGCCATGGCTTTTATAAATTTCTTTTACCTTTGCTGATAGTTCTTTTTCTGTAAGTCCTTTTGTAACCCAAGGGATGAGCTCATCCATAACTTCATCATTGATTCTAGAAGATTCTCTCATCAAGTCAATTTCTTCATTATCTTTTATCATACGAACTTCATCAATTAAAAGGGATGAGTTTACATATTTTTTATCTGGAAATCTTTCTTGAAGTCTTAATAAAAATCCAGATGGCCAAGTTTTATCAATACCTATTTTTTCATAGTCTTTGATTTCTTTGGCTAGATAATCAATTGGATCTTCTATGTCGTTATACCAAATTAAATCTACTCCAAGCTCGCCTTCTTGAGGGAAAAGCTCGTTTATAACAAGCTTTTTATCCCCATCTGTATTTAAATAAAGAGCGAGCATCCTTTCACCTGGATTAATTTTTTTGCCTATTAAATAATAAATAGCAATAGGGTCTGTAACGATAATTTGTTCCAGGCCTTCTTTATCCATCTTCTCTAAAACTCTTTTAAATCTATCAGTCATTTTATAACTCCTTAGTTATTTTCATCTTCTGATTCAAAGGTCATTGTTTGGTCTTTATCTTTATATTCTTTTCCGTGAAGTTTTGCGTATTCTCTTCTATCAGCTTCGTTTGGTTCTACTAATCTTTGTAATTTATTACTAAAAATCCATAAAATAGCTGCAGATATAATTGCGATTGCAGCAATAGTAAACATTACCTTATCAAATGGGAATTGTTGAGTAAATTCATAAATGGCACCATATGATTTTCCTGAGAAAAATACTGCTACAACCCATACACTCATCATAGTTGTGATGAGTTTTGGTGGAGCATATTTTGCTATAAATGAGTTACCAAGTGGTGAAAATACCATTTCTCCAAGGGTTAGTAATATACCAAAAACTATAATCCACATTAGTGATGCTTGGCTATTACCACGTACTACTTCTGCTGCACCAAAAACTATATAAGATAAACCTAGTAAAAATATACCTAGGGCTGTTTTTTGGAACATGTTAAAGTCTCCTTTAGGAGATTTTGCTTTTTTAGTCCAATAAGCTCCAAGGATTGGTCCAAGGATAATACATAATATAGCATTTAGAGAATCAAACCAAGCGGTAGGCACTTCAAATGAACCTATAGTCCAGTCAGCAGCTGCAGTTTCCCCAGCCCAGTGGAATAATACTGGTAGGGAAGCTAGGTACCAGAATATCCAGAAAATGATTGAGAAAAGTGAAACTAAGATAATAGCAAAAATCCTATTTTTCTCAAGTTTTGTTAGAGGTATTTTCTCCTCATTTTTAATTTCATCTGGGTCAGCATTTTCATTAATTTTGAATGGCTTCTTACCAGCATTACCAAAGTTTTTGTAGTTTGCTATATACCAAATAGCATCTATAAATACTACAATAGCACAAACTAAAAAGCAAAATCTGTAGCCATACTTAGCAGCTAGAATACCAATTATAGTAGTTCCTATAAAAGATCCAATATTTACAAAAGAATATTGGGTAGAGTAGGCCTCATCGAGCTTACTTTTATCAGTAAATAACCTACCGATTATAGCATTATTTTGTGATTTAAAAAGCCCTGTACCTATAGAAACTAAAATAATCATGATATTTATAGCTGTAGCACTAGTTGCCTGCCACGCTACTAAAAATCCTGCTCCCATCAACGCTAAACCAATAGGGATTAGGTACCTTGCTCCTACAAGGTAATCTGATATGTAGGCTCCAAATAGTGGCAATAAATAAGTAAATGCAACAAGGTTTGCACTCATTCTTGCAGCTTCACCAGTCGTAAGACCTAGCCCACCATCCATGATAGATGCAGCTACAAATACTGTCATCAACCACTTTGCAGAGTAAAAGGCAAAACGCTCTAGTGAAAAAGCAATACACGCTGCATAAAACCCAAAGGGTTTCTTGCTAGAAAGTTCTTTTTCCATAAATTCCTCCTATAAATATTTTATTTATCTATACCAAACTAATAAAAAGTTTACCAGTATAGATATATATAAGGTAGCGTGCCAAAGTAAAATAGCAAATTAATTTACTATCTCTTTAGTCACTCTTATGTACCAAGGTTATTATAGCATATTTCTAACAAATATAAAATATTACTGGTTTATACCCTAGTTGATTTATAGGCAAAATAAAAACACCCCTTAGGGTGTTTTAGTTGTGTGTTTTTATAGGTTTTTTGGTTTTAACCACTTAAACGCCGTTAGGTTTTTAGTACTCGCTTCGCTGCGGTTTTCCGTGCTAGTCCCAGAACTTTTGGGTGAAAAATACAAAGTATTTTTCATTTCTGAGATGAGCTTTGCGAATCCAGAAAACTCACGAGCCCTCTAAGGACGCTGGGCAGGCTTGTTTCGGCTACGCCGACCACTCCGTGGAGGGTCCTCCCTTAGCCGGACGGGCTTGTTTAGTACATAGGCATTTGTGGTGGCATTTCTGGTTCTTCTTTTGGTATATCTGCCACTGCTGCTTCTGTTGTTAGTATCATACCTGATACGCTTACTGCGTTTTGTAATGCGCTTCTTGTTACTTTTGTTGGTTCTACGATACCTGCTTCAAACATATTTACGTATTCATCGTTATAAGCATCGTAGCCTTCGTCTTTTCCGCTTTCTTTTACATTTTGAATGATTACTGAGCCATCCATTCCAGCATTTTCTACTATTTGTCTTAGTGGTGCTTCTAGAGCTTTTTCTATGATTGCTGCTCCTGTTTTTTCATCACCCTCAAGACTATCTTTTAGATCAGATACTTTGTTAATAGCTCCAATTAAGACTACACCTCCACCTGCAACTATTCCTTCTTCTACTGCTGCTCTTGTTGCTGATAGGGCATCTTCAATTCTATATTTTTTCTCTTGCATTTCTGTTTCTGTTGCTGCACCTACATTGATTACTGCAACTCCACCTGCAAGTTTTGCTACTCTTTCTTGAAGTTTTTCTATTTCGTATGAACTTTCTTCTGCTTCAATTTGTTGGCGGATTAGGTTTACTCTTTCTTCTAGAGCATTTTTGTCACCTTTTCCTTCTACAATTGTTGTGTTGTCTTTGTCAACTTTTACTTTTTTAGCAGATCCTAGCATAGAAAGTTCCGCATCTTTTAGGTCCATATTTAAGTCTTCTGAGATTACTGTTGAACCTGTAAGGATAGCAATATCTTCTAGCATTGCCTTACGTCTATCACCATAGCCTGGTGCTTTTACTGCTACAACATTAAAGGTTCCTCTTAATTTATTTAGGATAAGGGTTGTAAGAGCTTCACCTTCTACATCATCTGCAATAATTAATAGTGGACGTGATTCTTGAACAATTTGTTCTAATAATGGTAGCAAGTCTTGGATGTTTGAAACTTTTTTATCTGTTAATAAAATATATGGATCATCAAGGTCTGCAACCATTTTTTCATTATCACTTGCCATATATGGTGATAGATATCCTTTATCAAATTGCATACCTTCAACAACATCTAGGTAAGTATCAGTTGTTCTTGATTCTTCAACTGTGATTACCCCATCATTGCCTACTTTTTCCATAGCATCTGCGATAAATTTACCAATTTCTGGGTCTGCTGATGAGATTGTACCTACATTTTCGATAGCTTGTTTATCTACAATATCACGGCTATTTTCTTTAATGTAGTCTACTGTAACATCAGTTGCTTTTTTAAGTCCTTTATTTAAAACTATTGGATTTGCTCCAGCTGCTAAGTTTTTAAGGCCTTCTTTAATAATAGCTTGAGCAAGTACTGTAGCTGTTGTTGTACCATCACCTGCTACATCATTTGTTTTTGTAGCAACTTCTTTTACAAGTTGAGCTCCCATATTTTCAAATCTATCTTCAAGTTCGATTTCTTGGGCAATAGTTACACCATCATTTGTAATAGTTGGTGCACCATAAGACTTATCTATAACAACATTACGTCCTTTTGGTCCAAGAGTAACTTTTACAGCATTTGCAAGTTTATCAATACCACGTTCTAAACCATCACGGGCATCTTTTCCATAATTAATTTCTTTTGCCATAAGTATTTATCCTTTCTATAAACTATTTTATAACTGCTAAAATATCAACATATTTTACAACTATATAATCTGTATCATCTAGGTTAACTTCTGTTCCTGAGTATTGAGAATAAATAACCTTATCCCCTACAGAAAGAGAATCTTTTTTCTTTTCATCATTTAAAATATCATCACTAATAGCTACAACTTCTGCATAAACAGGTTTCTCTTGGGCGCTTTCTGGAAGCACAATACCTGATTGAGTTGTTTTTTCAGCTTCTGCTTTTTTTATTACTACTCTATCTCCGATAGGTTTTAATTGCATATTTAACTCCTTAGTGTATACTTTTAGCACTCAGGGGTGCTAATTGCTAATTACATTTATAATGTACTACCTTTAGATAAAAAATCAAATTCATAAAATGGGTAAAATAATAAAAAGATGAAGGAGAATTAAAATGTATAAAAACCCAAGTGATGAAGAACTTAGAAAGAATCTTACAGAATTAGAATACGAAGTAACCCAAAATGCAGGAACAGAAAGACCATTTTCATCAGAATATGATGATTTTTACGAAGAAGGCATCTATGTAGATAGAGTATCTGGCGAGCCACTTTTTTCTAGCAAGGATAAATTTAATGCAGGATGTGGCTGGCCAAGTTTTGCAAAACCAGTTGATGGAACTGAAATAAATGAAAAAGAAGATCTATCCCACGGTATGGTTAGAACAGAAGTAAGGAGTAAAGATGCCGATAGCCACCTAGGCCATGTATTCCCAGATGGTCCACAAGAATTAGGAGGATTAAGATATTGTATAAACGGTGCTGCTTTAAGGTTTGTGCCTAAGGAAGACCTTGAAAAAGAAGGTTATGGCGAGTATTTGAGTTTGTTTGAGTAGGTAAATATAAAAATTGTTATAAAAAGATGATTTAAAAGGCACGCAAGACTATTCTTGTGTGCTTTTTTTAATGGTTTTACTATTAAAAATAACAATTTTCTCTTAGAAGAATATACATAGATGTTAGCTAAGTTTGTTTATTATTTTAATATATTTTTCTATCTGCGGTTATGGATGTCTGACTCTTTGATAGATCTCCCGGCTACGAAAACTCGCTTCAATAAAGCTTTTCCGTGCTACCGCACTAGGTTTTCGGCATAAAAGCCCAAAATCAATGGTCTTTTATGTGCTCGAGATGACAAGGTGGTGGTGTGTATTGTTTTTGGGAAAGTTTCTTATTTACTTTTCTTGGTTTAGAGCTGCTAGTAGTTGTCTGTAAAATTAGTCTCTAAATTCATCGGCTCTACCCCCCCCCATTGTCATTTTGACTGGGGAAAATCTTTAATTTTCGGAATGGAGAAATCTTTCTTTGGTTTATATATTTTTTTTAAGCTTTAGATATTAATTTAATATATCTTCTAACTAAGTTTGAGAATCTCTGACTTTTAGGTAGATCTCTCGACTGCGCTCGAGATGACAATGTGAAGGAATTCTCTGTATATAGGTGGTCTTCTTATATACTATAGCTAAAAAATTAAATTTTGATTTTGTAAGATTAATTTATAAATCAATATTGGATTTCCCCATGTCATTTCGAATGTAGAAAATCTTTCTGATTTTCCACCCATGATGATATTTCCTCTCGAAAACTCTTCTCGAGTTTTCTCGCTTAGTTCTGCGGACTCACTTCAAGCAAAGCTTCTGCGTTCATCTCGCAGATGACCGAGTCCTGGGGCTCGGACACAAATTCAATAGGCCACACAGGTTTTTGTCCTCTCAGAAAGCTTAAAAGCTTTCTTCGCTTAGTTCTCTGGATTCACTAACGATTCTTCGAATCATTAGTTCATCTCAGAGATGACAGAGCAAAGCTCTGTCACCCATAATGATGGGACTACTTATGATATGGATGTCCGTTTATTATCCTAAATCCCCTATAAATTTGTTCAAGGAGGATAACTCTCATTAGTTGATGGGGGAAGGTCATTTTTGAAAATGATAGTTTGTAATTTGACCTCTTGCTTACTTCTTTTGATAATCCATTTGACCCGCCTATTACAAAAACTAAATTTCTGCCAAAGCCTTCTTGCATCTCATTTTCTATAAAGTTTGCAAATCCTACACTATCCATTTGCTTTCCCAGGATTTCTAGACTTACTATGTAGTCGCTATCTTCTATTTTTCCTAGTATCCTTTCCCCTTCTTTTTCTTTTACTTGATCAATTTCTTTTTCTGATAGGTTTTCTGGGGCTTGTTCGTCATTTACTTCTATTATTTCTATTTTATTATAGGCTTGCATTCTTTTTAGGTACTCATCTATGGCCTCTTTGTAAAACTTCTCTTTGATTTTTCCTACTGCTATTATTTTTATATCCACTTTTTCTCCTTAAAAAAACTCAATCCTTAGATTGAGTTTAGTTTTGTGCTTGTATATATGATACGTATGAATCGTAAATTTGGCTATAACCTTCACTTACTAGGGCATTTTTTACGTATTCTTTTATCTCATCTGTTCTAAATACTTTTCTATCCATCTCTTGCATACTTTTTTCAATATCTTTGATTAAAATTTCTACATCAGAGCTGTTAAGTTGTTTATTATTTCTATCTGCGGCATTTTTTATAGACCTCATTACCTTATCGGAGTTATATTCTTCTAGGTTGCCACTTCTTTTTATTACATAAACTGTATCATCATCTGATTTTTTTAGGAAGTCTCTTACTACTTCTATTTTTAACTTATCAATCTCTCTAGCTATTTCATTGATTCCGTAGCCTTGGCTTTCAAATTCTTCTAATAATCTTCTACTTAGTTCACTCATTTTGATTCCTCCTTGGTTTTTGTTATTACTTTACTTGATCTGTTTTTTGCAATTTCCCTTGCCCTATCTGTTGCTTCTTTTTTGGTATCGTAATATCCTTCTGCTTGACTGGCTTTTTTAGATTTTACCTGCCATTTTTCCTTATCATAATTATAGGAAACTTCTACATCAGCATCTTGCAAGCGCGCAGATTTATTGTCACTTTTTTTATGGTCTTTTAAATCTTTTTTGCGGATTTCTTTAAACTCTGCATTGCTGGCATCATTTGCCCAGTCTTTAGCTTGGGAAATAGCTATAGGGATAGCATTATCTTCATCATAGCCATCTTTGAGCATGGCATTTGTTATATCAATTGCCTTATCTCGGACTTCTTTATCCAAATTTTTCATTGAGCTTGGATAATTTCTTCTATCAAAGGGCATAATCTCACCTCATTTTTATTTCTTTATATACTCTTACCCATTTTACATATTATAATGACGGGATGGCAGGGTGACTATTTCTGTAAGATCACTGGGAAGGCCTATATCACGCTTAAGAGCTGCAAAAGTTACGGAATCCTTACCGTATTTTTTTCTTATATTGTAAAGGGTAGTATCTATATCTTCACTTTTCTTAAAATCTTCATGGTTTAAGAAAACATCCATCTGGCTGCCGCCGCCCTCATTACGTAAATTTATAGCCCTTATGCCTACAGCTCTAACTGGCAGAGACCATTTATATTTTTCTTTAAAAATATCCATGGCACTTTTTACTAAAATAATGGAGCTCTGACTAGCCATTTCTAGGGATGTGGAAAAATTCCAGCTTTGCAATTCATTATTTCTAACGTAAACTTCTACTCCACATGCTTCAAGCTTTGCTTCTCTTAGTCTTCTAGAAACAGAAAAGGCTAACTCTTGCATGACATTAAAAACTTCTTCGTTATTAATTAAATCACGCTTACAAGTTGAACTATTGCCAATGGATTTTATGGGCTCTGTGTGATCACGATCTACTACTGGGCGGACATCTAGACCATTTGCATATTGCCAGAGGTAGATGCCATTTACTCCCAAAAGATTTTTTAATAAATCAACTGGTGCCTTAGCTAGATCCCCCAAAGTAAAAATACCAATCTTATTTAGTTTATTTTCTGTAGCTTTGCCTATGCCTACCATTTCGCGGACACCTAAAGGCCAGACTTTTTCTTTAAATTTATCTTCGCTTATTATGGTAACTGCATCAGGTTTTTTCATATCGCTGCCTAGCTTTGCAAATATTTTACAAAAGCTAACTCCAATACTAACTGATATTCCTAGCTCTTCTTTCATTCGTTTTCTAATTTCATTAGCTATTTCTTCTCCAGACCCAAAAAGGTGGGTGGATCCTGTCACATCTAAATAGCACTCATCAAGGCCAAAGGGTTCTACCTGGTTGGTGTATTCATAATATAGATTGCGGGCCATTTTTGAATGTTTTAAATATTGTTCATAATGGGGTGGCACTAGGGTTAGATTTGGGCACTTGGCTTTGGCCTGCCAGATTGGCTCTCCAGTTTTAACTCCCATTTTTTTTGCCTCTTCACTTTTGGCAAGGATAATGCCGTGGCGGTTTTCTGGACTACCTGCAACGGCCATAGGGATGCCCTTTAGTTTTGGATTTAGCTTTGCCTCTATAGATGCATAGCAGGCATTCATATCAGAATGTAGTATTACTCTCTTCATAAAAACTCCTATTGATTTTGAATGACTATTAATGTATAATTAAGACATTAAATGACTTTAGCTGTATTATAAGACTTTAAGAGTCTTATGTCAAGGAAAATTTAAAGATTAACAGTCACTTAGTGACTATAAGGAGATATAATGGCATTTGCTAATAAACTAAGAGACCTAAGAGAGGCAAAAAATCTAACCCAAGAAGAACTTGCAAACATGTGTGATGTTTCCCTAAAAACCATATCCCGCTATGAAGCAGGGCAATCTAAGCCAAGATATAGAAAAACTTACGATGCTTTGTCAAAAGCACTGGATACAACCCACGATTATCTAGTAACTGATGAAGAAGATTTTGTCCTATCAGCTAGAGAAAGATATGGTAATGCTGCAGCGCGCGATGCAGAGGAAATGGTCCAAGGAGTCATAGGACTTATGGCGGGTGGAGATTTGCCAGAAAAAGATAAGAAAGCTATCCTTGATGCTATTAGCGAAGCTTACTACATTGCTAAAAACGAAAATAAAAAATACGGACTTAGTAAGAGGAAATAATGCTAGCCACCTATGATAAAATCTACGAGGATACCCTAACCTTGATAGAAAAATACAAGACTAGAGATCCTAGGGAAATTTTAGAAGGACGTGGAGTTTTCATAATTCCCTTTAAAACGCCTACTAGCATCCTAGGCATGTATAAAATAATTATGAGAAATCGCTTTGTATTTTATAATCCTTTTGTAGATGAGAGAATAATAAATATGGTCCTAGCCCACGAACTAGGCCATGATATTTACCACAAAAAAGAAGCCAAAGATGGCTTTGCTGAATATGAACTTTTTGACATCAATACAGAGATGGAAATCGAGGCTAATATTTTTGCAGCCCACTTGCTTTTAGATGAAAAAAAACTAATGGAAGATATCAAAGAAGGCTACACCTACCACCAACTAGCTAGCCTCTATGATGTAAATGTAAATCTTATGGTATTTAAGCTTAACGAAATGCATAGGATGGGGCTGCCAGTAAATAAAAATATAGCTGATTCCAAATTTTTTACCAAAATTGATGGACGAGATGAATTTTACGGGAACTTAGAATGATAGATCATGCAACAGAAATAGTAAGAGAATTGCTTTTAAGGGAAAAAGATATAAATATAGCAGTGGATATGACTGCTGGTAATGGCCATGATTCTAAATTTATTTTAGATAAGCTAGAACCAAAAAAACTTTTTGCCTTTGATATCCAGGATTTGGCTAGAGAAAATACTTTTGAATTAATTGGAGCTAAAGAAAATTTTACCTTTATCCTAGATAGTCACGAAAATATTGATAAATACATAAAAGAAAAAATAGATTTAGTGATTTTTAATCTGGGTTACTTGCCCAAAGGGGATAAAAATATTACTACTAGTTGGCAATCAACTATAAGTGCTATAAAAAAATCCCTAGAACTTTTAAGTCCTAGGGGCAAGATTTTTATAACAGTCTATCCAGGCCATCCAGCAGGAAAGATAGAATCTGAAAAAATTACTGAATTTTTAGAAGGTTTAGATTACAAAAAATACACAGTTTTAAAAATGAATTTCGTAAATAAAATCAACAACCCACCTTATCTAATGGTGGTAGGCCACAAAGAATAATTTGTGGTCTTTTTTAATACTTACTTGCTCCATTTTTTGATGTGGCTACTACTATCGTATTATTTTCAAAGCGAATGCCTACAACATCTTCTACTTCATTAATCTTTTCACGGCTTCTTTTATCAAGAAATGTAATTTTCATAGTGCCGTCAGCATTTTTGTCCATACCTATTACAGAGCTTGGAGTAAAATAATTGGCCTGGTATTTATTCCAAGACTCATCCTTAGAATATATCCTAGTTTTATCAGAAGCATAAAGGCTTATAATTTCCTTTTCATTTACTAAATCTTTAGATAAGTAAACTTCGGGAGTTTCATAGCCTACACTTATAAGCTCTGGGGCTTCCCCCTTTTTACCTGCTTCGATAGATTTTCTATGAAGCTCGTAATAATTATTGTCGCTATTAAAAACTGTGTAGTAAATGTTGTTCGGGCTAACTATCCCATCTGTCAAAAATCCACCAACACTTTCTATATCGGTAACATTGAATTCTTCTAAATCCATTAAGCTTAGGGTGCGCTTGTCCTTATCCTCCCCATTTTGATTATAAAAGCTATGGATAAAATATATGTTTCCTTCATTATAACCTATAGGAAATATCTCCTCACCTTCATTAAATTCATGAAGGGTTTTAATTTCCTCTCCTTCAATCTCTACTAGCTTGTACTTATGGTTGGTACTATTACCTATAATAAAAAGATTGTAAGCATTATTTATATCATAGGCAAAATCGCTAGGATTTGGGTTAAGTATTTCACTTTGATTTCCATTTGGATTAAATTTTAATAATTTTCTATCGATTGGGTCATAATATATTTGTATTTTGTTGGTATCCATCGGATCTGCACTAAGGTTTGCATCTGGAGTGTTACTTGTACAAGAAACTAAAAAAACAAATAAAAACGCCAATAAAATCTTAATTTTTTTCATAGAAATATTATACTATGAAAAATAAAAAAAGAACCACATGTGTGGCTCTTTTTAAAGTTCTACATCTACTGATTTTAGTTCATTATCTTTGCTTAGATAATAAAGCTTACCACCATCAAGTTTAATTCCCCTAACTGTTGTGTCAAGGACAGTTTCTCCTGTGCTCATATTAACTACTGTTAGAGTTCTTGATAACCTATCTGCTTCTTGACCTGGCTGTGGCTCAGTTTTAAAATAGAAAATATTATTTCCTATGATCTCTTGAAAACCTGACTCTGCCCACAAGAATGGGAATTTTTGATCATCTACATATAGGTTGTCATTATCAGCCCTATATATCTTCCAAACAGGATTTCCATTTTCAAATCTTTTTTGTGCAAATAGGTATTGGAGGTTAAAATCTTTTTCGACAAGTTCAGCCTCTTGGTCAGTCCCTTTTGTAAGGTCTAACTTGTACAAGTCATAGTTGTAGGCATCTTCTTTTGCATTATCACCAGGTTTTGTAAATTGAAGTTCTCCATCAATTACTACAGCCCCACCTGTTGTAGTATCAGTAGTTGCTTCAAAATCGTGAACCTCACCAGTGGCAAGATCTACATAGCCAATTGCAGATTTTTCTGTATCTAAGGTAGGTGTCCCATTTATTTCAGCCTTACTTTGCTTATCATGGAATCCATAAATCCTATCACCAATCATACCCAATGGACGAAAGTCATCAACACCCGGAAATTCAAATAGAGTTTCTACACTTTTATCATTCATCCTTACAATTGATACTTGATCATAAATGTCATTTTTAGATCTTACAAAAACATTGTTAGTGTATTTTACGTAAGCATAGGTTGGAGACTGGTCACTTGGAGATAGATTTCCATTTTCATCTACTATTTCCCCATCTTCATTTACACTTGCAAAGGAACCATATGGTAGGAAAAATAAGTCATCCTTAGTTACTTCCTTATCAGAATTTTCTTTATCTTCAGTTTCATTTTCAGAAGATTTTTTATCGTCTTCTTCTTTTTCTTCCGTTTCTTCGTTTTCGGATTCTTCTGTTTTTTCTACTTCTTCGTTATCTAATTTTTCAGTTTCTTCGCTATTTTCTTTATTATCTTCAGCCTTTTTTACATCTATTACTTGGGTACTATCATTGTTTTCATTTGTTTGTATTTTTTCTTGGTTTTGCTCTACTTCATTAGCTGGCGCATCGCTATTGCTATTGTTACATCCAACTAAGGCTAAGGAAAGAGCCATTACTGGTACAAATTTTTTCATAATATCCTCCTTAATTTGCTCTAAGAGCATCAATTGCAGATAATTTTGTAGCTCGTCTAGCTGGTAGATATCCAGCGAGTACTCCAACTAAGGCTGAAAATCCAACTCCTACTAAGGCTAGCCATGCTGGTATGATTATTATTTTACTTACCATATCAGGATTCATGCCTGCAAAGGCGTTGTTAATTATATTACCCACTAAAAGGGAAATTAAAAGTCCAAGGACTCCTCCAAAAAATCCTATGAATCCAGATTCTATTAAAAACATAGTTTGGATATCTGAAACTGAGGCTCCGATTACTTTCATAACCCCTATCTCTTTTTGGCGTTCATAGATACTCATAAGCATTGTATTTATAATACCTATGGCAGAAACTATAAAGGCAATAGATCCTATGCCCCCTAAAATTAGCATAATAGTTCTTGTTTGATTTTCTATCTCTTGGCTAGCTTCAGCCATAGAATTTGTTTGATAGCCTAGTTTTCTAATGTCTTGTTCAGCTTGTTTTACATTTTCTGGCTTATCTACTACAACTTGGAGATTATCGTATTTTATCTTATCATCATTTGTTTGGATAGGATTACCTTGTTCATCAAAGTCCTGGTTTAGGGTTGGAAAGGCTAGTTTATCATCTTCTTCCTTTAATTTTTTATAGGTTGATTCTGAAATATAGGAGCCCCATCCACCTAAAAACGAAGTATTGTTTAACTTGCCTGCAACTTTTATAGGGATATCTACTGTTTGGGGTTTGTTTATCTCTTTACCTTCGCTGTCTAAGGGATTTTCTTCCTTACCAAAATTTACCCCATCATCTTCACTTTCTTCCTTGTAGCCTAGGCGGATAAAATATTCATTAGCTGCGTAGTCAAAGTCTTCGGCAGGTTCTACATAAAATCCTCCATCACCTGTATCTATCATCTTACTTGCTTCGGTATTTGGCCCTAAAAGTAGGGTATCATTTTCAGATGGGCTTGGTATCTTACCCATTTCTAGCATATCTTCTGTAAGCAAGGAAAAAATATTATCTGGCACAATATTTATGGACCCATCTATCTCATATTCATCGTTACCAACTATTTTTATTTCTGTGTATATATTTTTACTAGGAATAACTGCCCTTACATTGGCTATATTTTTTAAATCATTTATGACCTTATCATTTACATCAAGGGCTGCTCCAGTAGCTCCATCCAAAACATTTATGGAAGTCAGACCTTGGAAAGATTCTATCATTTCTTTTTGAGAATTTGATATCCCTTGAGCAAAGGCTAGCATCAAAATTATGGATGTGGAGCCTATGACTACTGATAAGATAGTAAGGATTGTCCTAGATTTCCTGCGCCACAGATTTCTAAGGGCCATGATAAATCTATCAGATATCCTCATCGTCTATTATTAGCTCCTCATTTTTCTTATTTTTGTTACGTTTTCTAAGTAAAAGTGCAACTAGGGCTAGGATAATTATTAGTCCAATCCATAAAAATGGTGATGATAGTAAGCTCCCGCTTTCATTTGCACTTTGCTCCATCCCTTGGTCAACTGGAATCATTTCTCCAGTTTCAGGATCTTCTATCATGCCGCCTTCTATACCTTCTGCTCCCATACCAGTCACATCTGCATAAAAATCTTTGGTTTGTGTATGCATATTTCCTGCAGAATCTTCATAACTTAGCATGATTTTACCTTCAACTTCTCCCTCACGGTCTGGAGTTATATTAAAGGTAAAAGTTTCTGTAGTTCCAGAATTAAAATTTCCTATAAATCTTCTGTCATTATCAATAGTAAAACCCTTACCGATTACATCACACATGAAGGTATTTAAATTATCTTTACCTGTATTATAAATATTAACACTTACTGCAGTTTGTCCACCTACCATTAAGTCTTCATGTTTTACTTCACCAATAGTTACATTTGCCCTTTGAACAACTGGAATGCCAATGGATTCTTTGGTTTGATATTGGTTGCCCTCATAGTCTTCGTAGTCAAGGGTGAGGCCTATTACATAGTTTCCTGCAACAGCATTTGGATTTACCCTCATATTTACATATTTGGTTGTAGTATTCCAAGGATAAAGGGCTGATACATAAAAACTATTTGACGTATCAATAGGGGTAAAAACTGTTCCATCGCTTACTAGGGCGTTATTTTCACCACTTGCTTGGGGTTGGGCTGCTAGTTGTTGGTCAATACTTACTTTCAAATTATAAATAGTATTTTTGTTATTGGTATTATAAAGGGTAAAGGCTAGGTTAAAATCTTCGCCTGCCTCAACAGTTTTTGGGCTTATTGTATAGTTTGAAATTATTAATTTAGGCTGGTTTCTAACTTGGACTGGGGAGTCATTTACCTCAGTAGCCGCATCCGCCCCTGTGTTTTGATCGCCATTATTTATTTGTTGGTAGTATGTCATCTTCTAAAACCTCATCAATAGTTAAATTTTTGTGGATATTTCTTATTTTTCCATCTCTCATAAAAAGCGTTCTATCAGCAAATTCTGTCATTTCATCATCGTGGGTTACCATGATAAAAGTTTGTTTGTTCTCTCTGGTTATATTCTTTATTAGCTGCATAACCTCAAAACTTGTTTTGGTATCAAGGTTTCCTGTGGGTTCATCTGCAAAAATTATTTTTGGAGTACCAACAAAGGCACGAGCGATAGAAACCCTTTGCTGCTGGCCACCGGATAATTCGTTGGGCCTATTATTCATCCTATCAGCAAGTCCTACTTGCTTTAAAATTTTATAGGCTTCTTCCTTGCGTTCGTTTTTATCAATGCCTTTAAAGGTTAAAGGTAGGGATACATTTTCCCAGGCTGTAAGATATGGCAAAAGATTATAAGACTGAAAGACAAAACCAATGTTTAAATTACGAAATTTTGTAATATCAGCTTCCTTTAGCTCATTTAAAACTATATTCCCATATTTTATAGACCCCTTGCTGGGATATTCTAGGCCTGCTAGCATATTTAAAAGAGTCGATTTACCAGATCCACTTGTACCTAGCAAAGCTATAAATTCTCCTTTTTTTATATCAAGGTTTATCCCATCTAGGGCTTTTATAACATTGCCCCCAACCTTATAATATTTTTTTAAATTACGTACTTCTATTAGTGCCATGTAGCCTCCATAATTTTATGTATATTTAGAAGTTACAAAATAAAATATAAAGCAGTGTTATGGAGTTCACCACACACTATTTATAGAGGATTATATCATCACATATTTAGATTTGCAATTAAGTTTATACTTTATATATATTTAATAAAATCAAAAAGCAGGACCTTGCCTGCTTAGACTGTTGGTAAAGTAGAAAACTCCAAAAATAAGCACTTCATACGAAAGAAATTGCTATAAATTCAAATTGAAGAAATCTGGTAAAAATTGCATTGTTTGAGCGTTAGCGAGTTTGCGATTTTTAGATTTCGAGATTATGAATTTACCAATTTCTGTAGTTCTATGAGCATTTTTGGAGTTTGTCTGCACTCTCAGTAGGACCTTATCTACTTTTTGATTACTTTACTTAATATAAGTTATTTGATTAGTGGTGATATCCCAAAATATTTCTGTATATTTACCCTCATATATATTTAGAATCTTATCCATGGATAGGCTCATGCCATCCATTTTCTTAAAGTCTTCATAGTCTATCCAAGATAAGTTTCCCTCGCGGTTTTTAGGGACTAGCTCTCCTTCATAGTCACTTGTCTCATAAAGTAGGCCAGTATCCTTATATTCTTTACCTAACCAAGTAATGAAACCTACGAATTTTAGATTTTTAATATCAAGGCCTGTTTCTTCTTTGGCTTCTCTTATGGCTGCAGCCATTAAGGATTCATTTTCCTCTACCTTGCCTCCTGGAAAAGTTAGACCCTCCCAACCTTCTTTTTTTACCTTGTCTAGGACTACTACTTCGTTAGTTTTGGGATTTGTTATTTTTATCATATTCATTAGTCTAGTTTTCATAATTCCTCTTTAAAAAAAGAGTAAATATTGGCTATTTACTCTTTTCCTTCTTAAATACGTGTAACTTTTACACTTATTGTTTTATCATTTAATTCTCTTGGGCTAGCTTCTACCTTTTCTTGAGATAATTTATCTGCTAGTGTCTCTGCTTTTATTTCATCGGCAAATTTTTCAATAGCTTTATTTAAATCCTCATCAGCATCATAGGCTATTTCTATGTGGTCTGTTACTTCAAAGCCACTTTCTTTTCTTAGATTTTGGATTTTAGAGATAAATTCTCTAGCATATCCTTCTGCTTCTAAGTCTTCTGTTATATCTGTATCTAGGATTACAAAGACATTGCCATCCATCTCTACATCATAACCTTCTTTGGCAGAGATTCTGATATCTAGGTAGTCCTTGCTTACTTCATATTTTTCACCATCTAGGTCAATTTCTATTGGTCCATTTTCAACACTTGCTACAAAGTCTTTGGCATCTGCGTTTGCTAGATATTTTCCAAAGTCATTTACTTTTGCTTGGAAGATACGTCCTACAACTTTAAAGTCTGGTTTTAAGAAGTAGTTCATAAATTCTGATAGGTCATCTGCAAATTCTATCTCTTTTACGTTTAATTCTTCTTTGATTAGCCCATCTAAGTCTGAGATTTGGTCTTTGTATCTACCATCTACTATTATTTTTGCTAGTGGTTGGCGAACTTTGATGGATTCTTTCTCACGAGAAGCACGTCCTAGGTTAACTATTTTTCTTACTAGGTCCATATCTCTTTCTAGGCTTTCATCAATCATTGCTTCATTTACTTCTGGTAGTAATTCTGTGTGAACAGTTTTTGCGCCAGTTAGGTTTCTATAAACTTCTTCTGCTATAAATGGTGTAATTGGTGCTATTAGTTTTGCAATTATAGTTAAAGCATCATAGGTGGTTTTGTAAACTGCTTTTTTAGAATCTGTTAGATCACTATTCCAAAATCTTTTTCTGTTACGGCGGATGTACCAGTTTGATAAGTCTTCTACTACAAAATCAGAAATCATATGAACTACTTTGTTAAATTCAAATATTTCCATTTCTGCATAGTAATTTTTGATTAGGGTATTTAATCTTGAATATAACCACTTATCGATTTTTTCAAGTTTTACTTCGCCTATATTTTGTAGGTCTTCTACACTTAATCCATCTGTATTTGCATATAAGGTAAAGAAGTTATATACATTTTCGTAGGTTCTAAAGAAGTTATTTCTTACTTCTACAAGGCCAGCCTCATCAAATTTTGTTTGCATCCAAGCTGGTGATACATATAGGGAATAAAATCTAACTGCATCTGCCCCATATTTATCAAATAATGCAAATGGATCTAGGGTATTACCACGAGATTTACTCATTTTTTGACCATTTTTATCTACTACTAGGTCATTTACAAGTACATTTTTGTATGGTGCTTTTCCTGTAGTAATTGTAGAAATAGCCATTAATGAATAGAACCATCCGCGAGTTTGGTCGATTCCCTCACAGATAAAGTCTGCTGGATAATAATTTTCAAATAATTCTTTATTTTCAAATGGATAGTGAAGTTGGGCAAAAGGCATAGCTCCAGAGTCAAACCAAACATCTATTACATCTGGTACCCTGTGCATAATACCACCACATTTTTCACATTTTATAGATACATTATCTACATATGGTCTGTGTAGCTCGATATTTTCATCTATATCTTCAATTGCAAGATCTGCAAGTTCTTTTCTAGATCCTACTGAGTGAGTGTGGTCGCAATCATCACATCTCCAAATATTAAGTGGAGTTCCCCAGTAACGACTTCTAGAAATTGCCCAGTCTTTTACATTTGCTATCCAGTTGCCAAAGCGTTTTTCACCTATTGTTTCAGGGAACCAATTCACACTATTATTATTTTCTACCATTTGGTCTGAAAACTTGCTCATTTCTATATACCAAGATGGAGTTGCGTAATAAACTAATGGAGTTTTACATCTCCAGCAATGTGGATAGTTGTGCTCTATTGTTTGTTTTTTAAATACTTTGCCTTCATTTACTAGGTGGTGCCAGATGTCTTCGTTTGTATCAAAGATAAATTGGCCTTCCCATGGAGTTTCTGTAAAGTTACCTTTTAAATCAACTGGTTGAATGAAGGCAAGGTCATATTTACGTCCGATTTGGTAGTCGTCCTCACCAAAGGCTGGTGCAGAGTGCACGATACCTGTACCATCTTCTGCAGAAACATAATCAGCTAAGGTGATTATAAAGGCATGGTCTGGATCAACATCAACATACGGCAATAATTGCTCATATTTCATGTATTCCATATCAGCACCCTTTAGATTTTCCACTACTTCATAATCGTGGTCTTCCATAAGTTTTTCGCAAAGAGATTTTGCAATGTAGTAGTAGGCATCATCTGTTTTATCATAAACTTTTACATAGTCTAGGTCTGGGTTTACAGATAAAGCTACGTTTGATGGTAGGGTCCATGGTGTAGTTGTCCATGCTAGGAAATATTCATTTTCAGTATCCTTTTTCTTAAATTTAACTGTTAGGGTAATGGTTTTATCCATTTGATAACCTTGGGCTACCTCGTGACTTGCAAGACCTGTTCCACATCTTGGACAATATGGCATTACTTTTGCACCCTCATAGATGTAGCCATTTTTAAAGGCATTATCAAGTAGCCACCATTCTGTTTCTATATAGTCATTATCCATTGTTACATATGGGTGGTCCATATCATATAAAAAGCCCATGCGGTCTGACATATCTCGCCACATATCAGAATAAGTCCACACTGATTCCTTACACAATTTATTAAATTTTTCTATACCAAATTCTTCGATATCATTTTTATCATGGAAGTCTAATTGTTTTTCAACTTCGATTTCTACTGGCAAGCCATGGGTATCCCAACCAGCCTTTTTAAGGACCTTATAGCCTTTCATATTTTTATAACGGCTGGTCATATCTTTTAATGTCCTTGCTATAACGTGGTGGATGCCTGGTTTACCATTTGCTGTTGGTGGCCCATCATAGATTATATATTCTTTAGCATCTTCACGGGTCTTAAAAGTCTCATCTAAAATGTCAATATCTTTCCAATATTTTTCTACCTCAGCCTCGCGGTTTTTGGTATCACTAGTATTTAAAGATTTAAACTCACTCATATTCTTCTCCTTAACAAAAAAGGACCGTCCATATAGACGGTCCACTTATTTCCTAAATTTACTCTTAACGATTGGTTTTCGTAATAAGCTACTGCCCATTCACTTACTAAACTAAAAGATGATATTCACTTTTACTTTCACTAGCACATCCCACCAACCGTGCCTCTCTAAAGCTTCCATAAAAGCTACTGGTCTTTATAACATTTGTATAATATTTCCATTTTTATAATACTTATTAAATTTTTTAAGTCAAGCTAGATATGCTTATTTACTTTAAACTTCTCTATGGTGAAGATATCATGGCTATCTACATTAGCTATTTTAATAGCATCCTCAAACATTTGATAGTCTGATTCATAGTCATTTCTAAAAACTAGAGCAGAATTACTATTGTATTTTAAATATAAGCCATGATACATACCAAATTCTTCCATGTATTGAATTTGCTTAATTTTTGTCACTTCGTAAACAGAAATAAATAAATCATCTATATCTATATCTGTAAGGTCAATGGCATTATTAAAAACGGCTACATTTACTGCCTCATGGATAACATCAAGGCCTATATCAGATCTAGTAGGATATATAGACCCACTTCTTTCTGTCTTACCATCCTTATTTACTATTATAATAACCCCATTGTTATTATTTTTTAAACTATCATCGTATTCTTTTAGATATTTGCCAGTTTCCAAATAATATTTTATGGACTCTTTGGCAAGTTTTACTAAATCACTCATTTACTTATCCAATAATTCTTCTATTTCTTTGCTTAGTTTTTCAGGTTTTTTTTGAGATGAGTAGCGCTCTACTACATTACCTTCCCTATCTACTAAAAATTTGGTAAAGTTCCACTTGATTTTATCACCTAAAAGTCCACCTTGGGCTTTTTTAAGGTAGGTGTAAAGTGGGTCTTCGTTTTTTCCATTTACGTCTATTTTTGCAAATCTATCAAAGGTAGTTCCAAATTTTGCTGTACAAAAGTTTTCTATTTCAGTATCCGTCCCTGGAGCCTGGCCTCCAAATTGGTTACTAGGAAAATCTAGGATTTCAAATCCTTGGTCCTTATATTTTTTATAAAGCTCTTCTAGAGCATCATATTGAGGGGTAAAGCCACATTCTGTTGCTGTATTTACTATTAAAAGTACTTTTCCTTTATATTTATCAAGGCTTACATCATTGCCTTGGTTATCTTTTACTGTAAAATCATAAATTGTAGTCATAAAAAACTCCTTTTAATCCATATATATTATACGTTATTTTTATAACATTTAAAGATTACTTGTAACTTTCAAAATAATTAGTAAAGCAAAAAGCAGGAGGACTTAGCTCCTGCTTTTTGCCTGTTAACTATAAGGAAGGGTATTATGAAAATTCATTTTACCAAACTGGGAATTCTGATCCCTTGGAAGTTTCTTCTACTACCTTTTTAGTTTGGTCTGTGTGGTAGTAATTGTCTATAAGATCTTTTAATGTAGCACTATCTTTCTTATCTTGAGTTGTAGCTACAATATTTACATAGATTTGTTTGTCTGGATCTTCTGGGTCTTCTAGATAGATTGCATCTTGTGAAGGAACTAGTCCCGCATCTACTGCTATACCAGAGTTTACACAAGCTATATCAACATCATCAAGACTTCTTGCTGTTTGATTTGCCGCAAGTTCTATAATTTCAAAGTTGCGTGGGTTTGATGTTATATCATCAAGAGTTATGGCCTCTCCTTCTTTACCGTTTACTTCTATAAGTCCTGCTGTTTGTAAAAGGAAAAGTGATCTTGCTCCATTTGTAGGGTCATCTGGGATAGCAATTCTTGCACCATCTTCTAAATCTTCGATATTTTCTATTTTTGATGAATAAATTCCTAATGGCGCTATCAGGGTGTCTCCTACAGCAACGATATCTGATCCTGAACTTTCATTAAAGTCTTCTAAGAATTTTTTATGTTGGAAGGCATTGGCATCTATATCGCCTGCTAGTAGAGCTTCGTTTGGTTCTCTATATTCTGAGAATTTTACTAGCTCAATTTTCTTTCCTGTTCCTTCTTCGTATCTTTGGATGATATCTTCCCAAACTTCGTTTTTCTCACCTACTACACCGATTTTTATTACATCTTTATCTGCTAATGGGTCTTCTGTTTCTTCAGTTTCTTCTGCTTTTTCTACAACTTCTGTTTGCGCTTTTTCTTCTGCAGGTGCTTCGTTATTTGCAGTTTCGTTATTATTTGCTCCACATGCACTAAGTCCTAAAATTAATGCTAGACCTAGGCTAAATTTTTTGCTAATACTTTTCATCTTTTTTTCTCCTTCTATTCTTACCAAGCTGGGATCCATGCACCGTTAGTGTATTTATCATAGTCAGCTTTTGTTTCATCTGTTTGATAGTATTTTACAAGCTCTTTGTAATCTTCGTTATCTTTATCTTCTTTTCTAGTTGCTATAACATTTACATAGATTTTTGTATCTGTACCGTGTGGGTCTTCTAAGCTTATTGCATCTTGAGCTGGGCTTAAACCTGCATCTAGAGCGTAGTTATCATTTACAGCTGCTATTGCTACATCATCTAGAGCTCTTGCTGTTTGTGATGCATCCATTTCAATAAATTCTAGGTTTTTTGTATTTTCTGTTATATCATCTACTGTGATTAAATCTCCTGGCTCTCCGTTTACTTTTATAAGTCCTTCTTCTTGAAGTAAGAATAAAGCTCTTGGCCCATTTGTTGGGTCATTTGGTATAGCTACTTTTGCGCCATCTTCTAGCTCGTCAAGACTTTTTATTTGATTAGAGAAAAATCCGATTGGTGCAAGCATTGTATCACCAATAGCTACTAATTTTTCTTCTCCTTGTTCTTTATTGTATTCGCCTAGGAATAGATAGTGTTGGAAACTATTTACATCTATATCTCCACTTGCTAGAGCCTCGTTTGGTTGGGTATAGTCAGAAAATCTTACTAGCTCTGCTTTTTTGCCAGTTCCCTCTTCATATCTTTTGATAACTTCTTCCCAAACTTCGTTTTTCTCACCTACTACACCAATTTTGATTGGTTCGTTATCTGCTTTTTCTTCTACTTTTGTTTCTGGTGCTGTGTTTGCAGCATCGTTGTTTGCTGCTTGCTCATTATTTGATGAGCATCCTGTAAGTCCTAGGATTAAACCTAATGCTAATGTCGATTTTTTAATTAAGTTCATGTTTTTTCTCCTTTTATTTTTATTTATTTTTTATTACCACATGCAAATTACTGATCCCTTGTATTCTTCTTGATAAACTTCTTTAGTTTCATCTGTTAAGAAGTAATTGTTTACAAGGTCTAAGATATCTTTATCTTCTTTGTTTTCTTCTTTTACTGCTATTACATTTATAAAGTTTTTAGATCTTTCATGTTCTGGATCTTCTAAGTAGATAGCATCTTCTGTTGGGATAAATCCTGCCTCCATAGCCATGTCGGAGTTAATCAATGCTGCATCTACATCTTCTAGAGATCTTGATACTTGATCAGCCGGTAGTTCAATAAATTCAATATTTTTTGGATTTTCTGAAATATCATCTAAGGTGATGAAATCTCCTGCATCTTCACTTACCTTTATAATGCCAGCTGCATCTAAGATATATAAAGCCCTAGAGTTATTTGAAACTTCTACTGGTATTGCAATTGTTCCTCCATCTGGGATGTCTTTGTAGTCTTCTAGCTTGCTAGAATAAATTCCCATTGGCGCTATAACTGTATCTGCAATGTAGTAGAAACCTGCATTTTGATTTTTGTTATAATCTTCAATAAATATTCTTGTTGCAAATGATGATAAGTCAATGTCCCCATCTTTTAGGGCATCATTTGGTTGGTTGTAGTCTGAAAATCTTACAAGCTCAACTGTATTTCCTGAGTCAGCCTCATACTTTTCAATGGCTTGCTCCCACGGTTCGTTACGTTCTCCAACTACTCCAAGTTTTAAAGTCCTAGCTTCCGCTTTCTCTTCTACTTGAGTATTGTTTGCAGTATCTGCTTCATTTGCTGGAGCATCATTTGTATTTGACCCTCCACAGGCTGTTAGCCCCAGCAAAAGCCCAAGGCTTAAGGCAATTTTTTTAAATTGTGACATTGTTTCTCCTTATATTTTATTTTAATGTTTGGTTTTTCGTATTAGGTAGTTTGCTACAGCTTGGATTATAAATACTACAAGCAAGATTAAAACTACTGATACTAGTACAACATCATCTTTATATCTGTTGTAACCAACTGATATGGCAAGGTCACCTATACCTCCTCCCCCTATTAGTCCTGCCATGGCTGTTAGTCCTAAAAGTGAAATAAGTGTAATAGATCCAGCTCTAATTAAATTTGGTAGGCCTTCTCTAAGATAAACTGAGGTAATAATTTCAAAAGGTGATTTACCCATAGCCTCTGCTGCTTCTATAACTCCTGGGTCTACTTCTGCAAGGGCTTGTTCAACTTGCCTTGCAAAAAATGGTACACAGGAAACTACTAGAGGAACTATGGCTGCCTTTGGTCCTATCCTAGTATCTACAATAAACCTTGTAAATGGTGCTACTAGAGCTAATAAAATAACAAAAGGAATGGACCTAAATATATTTGTAAGTTTATCAAGGATACTATAAATTACCTTGTTTTCTAGTATTCTGCCTCGGTCTGTCACAACCATTATTATGCCTAGGATTAAACCAAATAGTCCTGCAAATATGGCTGAGAAAAACAACATATAAAGAGTTGTTTTAAAGTCTTCAAGTATCCTATCTCTTATAGACCAGGAGTAATCAAAAAATCCCATCTTTACCTCCTAAAACTTCTGCATCAACATCTCTTTCTGCTAGGTAATCTCCTATTTTTCCTAAGTTTTCCTTATCCCCTGATAAGGTAACTATAAGGTTTCCTACTGGTACACCAGTTATGAATTCTATATTTCCAGCAAGAACATTGGTTTTTACACCAAATCTTTCATACAAGTCATTTATAAGAGGTTCTGTTGTAGTTTCGCCTATATAATTGAGTTGGACTAGTAATTCATTTTCCTTTAAGATTCCTATATTTTGCTTAACTTCCTCAATAGTTTCAGCAACATTTGTAGAAGTTTCCACAAATTCTCTTGTAAGAGGATTTTTAGGATGAGCAAATATTTTTAGGGTTGATCCATTTTCTACAACCTTACCATTTTGCATTACCGCACACTTGTTGCAAAGGTCTTTTACAACTTCCATTTGGTGAGTGATGATTACTATTGTAAGTCCCAATTTTTGGTTAAGCTCTTTTAAAAGTTTTAGAATTTGCTTGGTGGTTTTTGGGTCTAGGGAACTGGTTGCCTCATCACAAAGTAAAATATCTGGCTCAGATGCTAACGCTCTTGCTATTGCACATCTTTGCTGCTGACCACCCGATAGTTCTCTTGGATAATTATCAGCCTTATCCCCTATACCAACAACTTCTAAAAGATCACGGGCCTTTTTTTCTTTTTCTTCTTTGGGTATATTAAGTTTTTTTATAGGGTAGATTACATTATCTAAAACTGTAATATTATTTAAAAGGTTAAAGTGTTGGAAGATCATCCCTATATTTTTTCTTTTTTCTCTAAGTTCTTTATTTGATAGGTCTAGGAGGTTTTCTCCATTAATTAGAACTTCTCCAGCTGATGGTCGTTGTAAAAGATTTATAGTTCTTACTAATGTAGATTTTCCAGCCCCAGAAAATCCTACGATGCCGTAGATATCATTTTTCTCAACTCTTAAGTTTACATTATCTACAGCCTTAAATCCGTCAAAGTCAACTGTTATATTTTTTAAATCAATCATTGGCCTCTCCTAAAAAATCAGTGGCAAATTTTACTTGTAAGCCTACTGCGTATTTGATGCCCTCTGGGTTTAGGTCAAACTCTGGTGTGTGGGCACTAGCTGTAATCCCATTTTCTTCATCTCTTACACCAAATTTGGTATAAACTGATGGGCAAAGTCTAGAATATCCAAAAAATGACTCTGAGCCAAAGGTTGGCTTGCCATCTCTGTAGGCACCTGGATAAATATCATTTAAGGATTTTATAACTTCCTCTGCAAGGTCTGGGTCATTTATAGTTGGATAAGCAACTATTCTTGTATAATCAGAAAATTCTACTTCACACTTATGGGCCTTTGCAGTTGCTTCTGTAACTTCTTTTAAAACTTCTAGAGCATCTTTTCCTGCCTTATCATCAAAAAATCTTAAGGTTCCCTTTACATTACACTTATCTGGGATGACATTTGAAGCAGCACCGCCATTTATAGAACCTAGTCCAAAGGTAACAGTTTCATTTACATCTAGTTGGCTAACCCATGCTGTTGTAAGGGCTGTTACAATATTTGCTGTTGCTGTTAGTGGATTGATACATAAGTCTGGACGAGACCCGTGGCCACCCTTACCAATTACATCAAATTCTACACCAGCACAACCTGCATGGGATGGCCCTTTAATGACTCTAATTTCTCCAACTTCTAAAAACGAAGCTTGGTGGTTGCCATAGCAGGCATCTAAACCCTTATCTCTTAGATGATCTACCATTGCTTCTATGCCACCGCCTGTTTCTTCACCTTCTTCAAATATAAAATAAATCTTGCCGTTTATTTCATCTTTTAGATCAGTTAAGATTTTTGCTGTAGTTAAAAGTGTTGCCATGTGGGAATCATGACCACAAGCGTGGCTTACACCATCATTTTTTGAAATAACAGATTTTTTAAATTTTTTATTATATTCGCTCTCATGGATTGGGAGGGCATCTATATCTGTTCTAATCCCTAAAGTTTTGCCAGGTCTACCTGTATCAAGTAGAGCTGTAAAACCAGTTGTATTTGCTGCATCTTCTACTAGCAAGCCTAGTTTTTCACATTCATTTTTTAAATATTTTGCAGTTTCGTATTCTTTATCACTTACTTCTGGATTTTCGTGTAAGTAAGTTCTCCAGGATACAGTCTGATCAAAATATTCATCTATTTTTGATTTTATAAGTTCATTACTACTCATAACTCTTCCTTTCATAAAATAGGCAATAAAAAAAACGCCCCTAAATTCTATTCTTAGAATTTAAGGACGATATAATTCGCGTTACCACCTTAATTTATGCATACTCACGCATACATACACTCATTAAGTACTTTCATACTCTACTCCTGTAACGGGAAGCCCCGTGTGAATCTAACTATCGACTCACCCCAAGAAAAGGCCATCTTCATCTAAACTTTTATCCACCCATCTCACCAAAACTGGGTTCTCTGTAGAATGTCCATATAGACTACTCTTCTTCTCATATGGTTTTGTAAAACTATTTGCTAAATAAATATTACCACGCCTTAAATTAATTGTCAAACACTTTTTTTAAATTTATAGAAAAAAATGTATTTTATTCACTAATAAAAAAGTTGGAGGCATATGAGCCTCCAACGGGTGGTAAAATAAATTCACTTATAATATACACCCCACTAGCTGATTTGCAAGTTTAGTTGCTACTTTCTCTAAAAAGATTGTAGGGAAACTTATACCACCTTGGTTTTGGCATATATTTTTCTACTGGTTGGGATAATTTGCCGGTGAAATATTTTTCTAATTCATATAATCTTTGCTTTCTTTGATCAAAATATGGATTAGTGCCATGTTTTTTTGCTGTCTTATCAGCTCTCTTTTCTATACCTAAGTATTCAGTTTTTATAATTCCATCTAAATATTGGATTAGTAAATCATACTCAGTGTAATCATTATATTTTAAAAAATCAGCTATATAATCTTTTTTCTCATCATTTATATTCCACTCCCCCACATAGCTATCTACATCTTTTATCTGAAAACTGTGGGTTAGAGCTATGCGAGCTGGAAAAAAATATGAATCAGCCCTTAAAATCTTATAACCCTCATAAAAATGCTTAGCATTTTTCGCTCCCGTAGATTTTCCTATATCATGAAGAGCGCCACAAGCAAAGGCAATATCTGGATCTAGATCTAATTCTTTGGCCATATTCTGAGCGGTCTTGCCTATGGTCCATAGGTGGAGGACCCACTTGCCGGGATTAGTTTTGTATCCTTCATTTAAATATGAAACTATCTTATCTTTATTAGGTATATTTCCAAAATTTTCCTTATACATTTTTTATAATCTTTCCATAGGTATAAACTTTTTCATCTATTGACCTTAGCCTATAATCTATCTGTCCATCTTCTTCTATATATTCTCCAATAATAGATTCTTTATTTCTAATCTCATGCTTATAGACTATATTAAAAAATTTGATATCACGGATATCTAGCTGGCAGAGGTCAATTATGTAATCAAAGTAGACAGCATTGTTTACATGAAAATTACTATCAATGTCTGTATATCTTACCATAATCTCTTTAGTATTAGCAAAGTCTTTGCCATAGCTTAGTTTTGGTTTTTCATAGATAAGATTATCTTTTGTATAAGAATGTATTAGCTCTTTAGGCATCTTTACAGGACGCATCCTCTCTACATCTACAAGTAAAAATACTCCATAGGCCTTAACAATTATTTTTTCATCTCGTTTTACTATAACATTTCTATGGGCATAAAATTTATTCAAAGCAACCACATGGGTCGTTACCTCTATTTCATCATTTTCTTTAATAGTTTCCATAAGTTCCACATCCCAGGAGTAAACTATCCACCTAAATTTATCCATATCTATATCTTTCTCTAAAGCATAGGAATGGTTTAGTGAGACATCCCCCATTATACTTACAAGATTCCTCATAGATAAGTTCTCATGTCTATCACACATTAAATATGGTATTTTAATTCTTTTGCTATACGCCATAATATCCTTCTTTCATCAAATACTATATTTTAAAGCTATTTTTTTGCAAAATAAAATCACACCAGCCTTGGTGTGATTATTTTTTCTTATATATAATTCTAATTACTTCCTTTTAAATTCCAGGAATAATTATTTGAGCAATTGTAAAGTAAACTATTAATGATAGTGAGTCTACTATGGTTGAAATAAGTGGACTTGCCATAATAGCTGGGTCAAATCCTAGCTTTTCTGCTGCCATTGGTAAAAGTGATCCAACAGCCTTAGCTAGCACGACTATAAATATAATAGTAAGACCTACTATTAAAGCTACATTCATTGCTACCTTATCAAAGAAATAACATTTTAAAAAGGCTACTAATCCTAAAGCTAGTCCACAAATAAATCCAACTGTAATTTCCTTTATAACTACCTTTGCCCAATCGTGTGGTTCCACATCATGGGTTGCCATAGCACGAATAACTAGAGTTGATGCCTGGCTACCAGCGTTCCCACCACTGTCAGTAAGCATTGGCACAAACATATTTAAAGCAATAACTGCTTGGACTACATGCTGGTAATTTTTTAGAATGGTTGATGTAAAGGTTGCTGAAATCATCAAAAACATCAGCCAAGGAATTCTGTTTTTAGCAAGGGATAAGGGAGTTCTTTTTGAATAATCTTCCTCATCTGGTGTGGTTGCTGCAATTCTTTGGAAGTCTTCTGTAGCCTCTTGTTCGATTATCCACATGATATCATCAACGGTGATTAGACCAACTAAACGGTCGGTCTTATCTACAACTGGTAGGGCTGTAAACCCATATTTTTGGAAGGTATGGGCTACATCTTCTTGGTCATCTGTGGTATGAACATAAATCACATCTTGAAACATCAAATCATCTATGAGAGTGTCTGGTTTATTGGTTACAATAGATCTTAGAGAAACATAGCCTAAAATCTCCTTAGTTGGGCTTGTAACATAGCAAGTATATAAAGTAACCATGTCATGGCCCACCTTTTTAATATGGGCTAGGGCATCTTTTACAGTCATATATGGTTTTAGCTCTACAAACTCAGTTGTCATTAGCCTTCCAGCAGAATCTTCTGGGAAGTTTAGGTATTCATTTACTAAGGCACGAGTTTCTTTATCAGATGATTTTAAAATCCTTTGGACCATAGCCGCTGGCATCTCTTCTAAGGTGTCAATCATATCATCAAAGTTTAAATCTTCTAAAAGTTCCTTAAACTCGCGCTCTTGTAAGCCAGCTTGGAGTTTTTCTTTTTCTTCTGGCTCAAGTTCGGCAAAAACTTCTACTGCATCATCTTTTTTAAGCAGCCTAAAAACAACCAATGCTTCTTCTGCTGATAGTTCCTCTATAAATTCTACTATATCAACAGGGTTAGTACGTCTAAGCAGTTGCGAAAGTTCATTTGGTCTTTTTTTATCCAAAAGATAATGAAGTTCTGTTAACCTGTTTTCACTAGATTTGTAAGTGTACATTATTTTTGCCTCCCTTCTTAAATTCCAAGCCCAGGCAAGATTGCTTGAGCAATGTTAAAGTAAACAATAAGTCCAAGTGAATCTACTATTGTTGTAATAAGTGGACTTGCCATGATAGCTGGGTCTGCTCCTAGTTTTTCTGCAACAATTGGTAAAAGTGCACCGATTGCCTTAGCAAGAACAACTATAGCAAGTATTGTAAGGGCTACCACTAGGGCTACGTTCATAGCTACTTTATCAAAGAAATAACATTTTAAAAATGCAACAGCACCCAGGGCCACCCCACAGATAAGACCTACTGTAATTTCTTTTATAACAACTTTTGCCCAGTCTCTTGGCTCTATATCATGGGTTGCCATGGCGCGGATAACAAGAGTTGATGCCTGGCTACCAGCATTACCACCAGAACCTGTTAGCATTGGGATAAACATATTTAGGGCAATTACTGTTTGGATGACATCTTCATAGCGCCTTAAAATAGTAGATGTAAAGGCACCTGAGATCATCAAAAACATTAGCCAAGGAATCCTATTTTTTGCAAGCTGCCAAGGAGTCATTCTTGAATAATCTTCTTCTTCTGGAGTAGTACCGGCTATACGTTGGAAGTCTTCTGTATCTTCTTGTTCGATTATCCACATGATATCATCTACTGTAATTATCCCAACTAGGCGGTTAGTATTATCTACAACTGGTAGGGCAGTAAACCCATATTTTTGGAAGGTATGGGCTACATCTTCTTGGTCATCTGTTGTGTAGACATAGATAACATCTTCATACACCAGTTCAGAAATTTTGGTATCTGGCTCACGGGTTACTATCATCCTTAAAGAAACATAACCTAAAAGTTTGTGGGTGCCATCTGTAACATAGCAGGTATAAACTGTTACCTTATCCTTACCAACCTCTTCTAGCATGGCTAGAGTTTCAGCAACTGTCATATCTGCTGTTACTTCCACAAACTCTGTGGTCATCAAAGTACCAGCAGAGTCTTCTGGAAATTGTAGGTATTCGTTTACTAAATCACGAGTTTCGCTATCAGATGTTTTTAAAATCTCTTGGACCATAGTTGCTGGCATCTCTTCTAGGGTATCGATCATATCATCGAAATTTAAATCTTCCAACAAGTCCTTAAACTCATCTTCATTTAGCCCCTCTTGAAGTTTTTCCTTATCAGCCTGGTCAAGTTCGGCAAATACTTCTACTGCATCTTCCTTTTTTAATAATCTAAATAAAACTAGGGCCTCTTCAGCTGATAAATCTTCGATACATTCTACAATATCAACTGGGTTAGTCCTATTAAGGAGGTCAGGTAGTTCATCAAGGTTTTTGTTTGCTAGTAGGTATTTAATTTCTTCTATCCTAGCTTCGCTTGATTTATATTGTTCCATAAATCACCTTCCTATTCTAGCTCTTTTAGTAGTTCATTAAGGGCAGTTACAAATTGCTTATCGTTCTTAAAGTCCATTTTACTTAGGTCTAGGTCTTCGTCACTAGAAACTTCTATATCAGGAGTAACCCCCACCTTATTTATTTGTGTACCGTTTGGTGTGAAGTATTCGCTAATAGTGATTTTTGCACCAGCGCCATTTTCTAGATTAAATACTTTTTGAACAACACCCTTACCAAAGGATTGAGTTCCAATAACTTTAGCACGGCCGCGATCTTTCATAGCTCCAGCTAAGATTTCACTAGCAGATGCTGAGTTTTCGTTTTGTAATATTACCATAGGGATATCGCTAGCAGAAGCATCTGATTTTTCTACTACTTCCTTGCCATTTTTATCCTTGGTAGTTACTATCACACCTTCATCTAGGAAGTTATCAGCTATATTTATAACTACATCTAAGGCTCCACCTGGGTTGTTTCTTACATCTAAAACTAGGCCATCGATATCTTGGGCCATTAGCTTGCTGTAGCTATCAGAAAAGTCTTGCCAGGTAATATCATCAAAGGCTTTGATGTGAATGTAGCCGATTTTTTTATCGCGTATTTCTAGGATATCATCATCAATAGTATCCACATTTACATCAGCACGGCTTACTTTTATATCAAATTCTTTACTATCAGTCTTACCTTCTTCAGTTCTTAAAATAGTAAGAGTTACCTCAGTACCAGGCTCTCCTTTAATTTCAGCTACTGCTTCTTCTAGTTGGCTAGCGCCATAGCCTTTACCATTTACTTTTGTAATGTAATCACCAGGTTCTATGCCAGCTTCTTTGGCTGGAGAATTATCAAAAACAGATACTGCCTTGATGTATCCTTCCTTGCTAGCTTGCACAGATAGGCCAATACCTGAGTAGCGGCCATTTAGAGATTCCATAAGTTTCTTAAACTCATCTGGTGTGTAATAAGAAGTATATGGATCGCCTAGGTTTGCAAACATCCCCTTTAATGAACCTTCATAGATTTGATCTTCATCATAATCAAAAAGAAAGTTTTGGTCTAAAAGACCCTTTAGTCCTTTCATCTCAGCTATATGCTCAGCATCACGGGTAGATGTTTGACTTGTAAAGCTAGCATTTTGGCCAAGAGTAAAACCTGTAAATCCTACCCCTGCTACTAAAATAAGAGCAAGTAGGAATTTGCCAAATTTCTTCATAAATCCTCCTTGGTTTTTATAATAATCATGACTTAAAAAAAGACAATAATAACTAAATTATACTATTTATTGCCCATAACTGAAAGCTTTTTGCCATTTACTTTCTACCCTTCCTTAGACCTTTCTCAAAATTTAAATAAGCAAATTTTTCATATATCTTCTTCTATTTAGCTGATTAAACTTTTTTGTTAATTTATCTTATGATAGCCATGTCGACAAAATTAAAATAATAAGCGCGCGCTTTGAAAGGATTTATTATGAAAATAAGTTTAGAAAATTCAAAGCAAATAATAGATGCTTATATGCCACTAATTATAGCCAATGCCAGAAGGTTTTCTGCCCTAGACTATGAGGAAGTAGTAGATGAATCAAGGATGCTCCTTATAGATGCGATTTTAGAATATGATGAGCTTAAGGGAACCTTTGGCAACTACCTCAAACAAAAACTTTACTATCACTTTTTAGATGAGTGTAAAAAAGAACAAATAGCTTCTTTAGATGATTTTGATAAAGAAGGTAAGCCTTTGATAGATTCGATAGAAGATAATTATAACTTAGAAAAAGATTTAGAAGATAGGGAAAAATACAAAGATCTCTATATAGCTATAGAAAATTTGCCAGATGATTTAAGAAATATAATTGTGGGCAAGTATTTTTTGGCTATGACCAATGATGAGCTAGCCAAAAAAACAGGTCTTTCTTATAAGACTATTGCCAATAAAGCTAGCATAGCCCTTAAAATTTTAAGAAAAAACTTATAAGTTAATGCAAAAAAATAACCCCAAAATCCACATGGGACTTTGGGGTTATTAAAACTTATGCTATTTCTAATTCTCTTTTTGTAATAGTTTCTAGCTCTGCCTTATCTTTTAAGGTTACAGGACCATATTTTGTAATAAGCACATTTGCTGCAAGCATCCTATCCATAGCAGCCTTTAACTCGGCTGGTGAGTAGTCAGTTTTTGGATAATCTACAGAAACTGATTTTTGGTTTTGAGATGCGTCTTTAAAATATAATTTTAATTTTCTATTAGCCATTTATATCCTCCTTATAATTGTTCCAATCTTACAAGATAAACTTCGATATCGCTAGCCTCAGATAGTGAAGTATAGGCAAGGGCAAAATCTTTTAGTTGATCTTCTGTTGCTAGTTCATTGATTTTAGAAAAAGTTTTTGTAACTTTTCTATCAGATCCATCAGCAGATGGTACTTTAAATTTGATTTGTAATTTCATATATCCTCCATATTTTTGAAAATTTTTCTTTTGTAGTGGCCCTACACTTATATATAGAAAAATATGGAGTTTTTTCCCGAAGAAATTTAATTTATTTTAATATCTCCTAGTTTTTGTCTGATTTTCATAGTTTATAAGATCAGATATTAAATATAAAGACCCGCACCATACTATCAAATCTCCCTTTTTATATAGGCTTTTAGAGTACTCATAGGCCTTGATGTTATCACTAAAGGCTATAAAATCTTTTCTTTTTTGACCTACAATTTCTTTAAGTTCCTCTAGGCTAAAGGCCCTAGGATTATCCATACTTGTAACTACAAGCTCATCTGCCAATCCATTAAGGCTATCGATTATATATGCATAGTCTTTATCCTTTAATACTGAAAAACCTATAATAAGTCTATTGTAAGTAAAAGTTTTTAAGGCTTCTTTTAAAGCATCTATAGATTCTTTATTGTGGCTACCGTCTACGATGACCCTAGGCTCCTTGCTAATTTCAGTTAGTCTGCCTATATTATCTGCCTTTGCTAAAGCTTTTTTAATACTAGCTTGGTCTAGATCAAACTCATCTTTAAAGTGCTCTAAAACCATTAAGGCCAAGGAGGCATTATATATTTGATGAACTCCAAGCAATTTTATATGAACATCCTTATAGGTCCTGAAGGTAAATATATTAGCCTTTTCATCTGACTGTTCTATTTCTATTTCTTCCTTATTAAAGGTATAAACTTTGCTGTTCGTTTTTCTAGCCTTGTTTATTAACACATCCATTGCTTTTTTTGTCTGAGGATAAATAAAAACAGGAACATCTTCTTTTATTATTCCAGCTTTTTGATAGGCTATTTCTTCTATACTACTGCCTAATATATTTGTATGATCTATAGATATAGTAGTGATTACAGCAGCTAGAGGTTTTTTAACAATATTGGTACTATCTAACAGTCCGCCAAGGCCAGTTTCAATAATAGCTATATCTACATTTTGCTCGTAAAAGTATATGTACATAATAGCAGTTAGGACCTCAAAATAAGTTAAGTAAAGGCCCTCATTATCTAGACTTTCTACCGGATTTTTAATTCTACTAACCAACTCAGCAAAATCTTCATCACTTATCTCTTTTCCATCAATTACAATAGCCTCATTTATCCTACTTATATAAGGTGAGGTAAATACTCCTACCCTATTTCGAGTAGAAAAAGCTTGGGCTAATATTTTACTAGTAGACCCCTTACCATTTGTACCAGCCACATGAATGATCTTAATTTTATCTTGAGGATCATCAAATAGATTTAATAATCTTCTAATCTTTTCTAAAGTATGTACCCCCTTAGCAGGTGGCCTACCTATAATAAAATCTACTGCAGACTTATAATCAAATTTTTCCATAAAATCACCTTTTTAAAATATTTAATAAAAACTAAACTGTCTAACTACTCTAGTATAAACTTTCTTACCTTTAATACAAAGAAATTTTGTGATTAATTTTTTTAATAATCTTATAAGTTTTAAATAAGAATCTATAAAATGAATTAAACCTAAAGGATACTAAGCTGGCTTTACATATATTTCTAAAGCAAGCTTTTTATTCCGAAAAATAAATTTAGAATGCACAAAAGCTTATTAAAATCAATATCAATTTGTATAAAAGAAAATAGCAAAATACTAGCGCTAGTATGGTGAAGTACGAGGAATTGGTTTCAGTAATATATAATTGCTTGGGGATTTTAAATCCATAGTAATAGAAATTTAAAGATTTATTAAAATCGTGAAAACTCATAAGAAGTTCTGGAGCAAGAAAAAAGATACTGTATTTTTCGATGGGTGACCATGTGAGAAGATAAAGCGCGAAAAACAAGCTCTCATTCAGAATATTCGGTGCAGAGCACGTAAAAACTTCGACATAAGTTTATTTCATATTTTCTCTAGATGCTTTATATCCATAGAATTTGAAATCTTTGAGATAAGCATAGCAAATCCAAAGAGCTGTTAAGATCCAAAGGCTCATAACCACTTCTTTAAACAAAGCAATAATTTTAAGCAAAAGAAAAGCACCACATTCGTGGTGATAATCTAGTGAGCCTTAAAAGCCTCGAATCCTGTGACCAAGTCCCCCGTGGGGTTTTCAATGCAGTGCATTGAAAATTTATGTGGTGAATGCAGTGAACCCAAAAAACTGTTATGAGTCGAAAGGCTCATAACCGGTTCCTTAAACAAAGAAATAAATTTAAATAAAAGAAAAGCACCACATTTGTGGTGCTAGTCTGGTGGGCCTTAAGAGGATCGAATCCTGTGACCTAGCCCCTTTTAGGGTTTCAAATCCTTAGGATTTGAAATCTTTGAGATGAGCGTAGCGAATCCAAAGAGCTGTTAAGAGCCGAAAGGCTCATAACCGGTTCCTAAAACGAAGTAATAATTTTAAGCAAAAGAAAAGCACCACATAAGTGGTGCTAGTCTGGTGGGCCTCCAGGGGCTCGAACCCTGGACCTACCGGTTATGAGCCGGGCGCTCTAACCAACTGAGCTAGAGGCCCACGAATTAAAACACGTCGTAGCTTTCTAACCAATCGCACTTCGTGCTCTTGGGAAAGCCTGACGGCCGACCTGCCATCCATTTACATAGCAAATGGGGCTAGGTCTTGCTGGTGGACCTGAGTAGACTCGAACTACCGACCTCACGCTTATCAGGCGTGCGCTCTAACCACCTGAGCTACAGGTCCATAATAAATTAATTATAGTATAAGATTTTTTTGGCAGGGGAGACAGGACTTGAACCCGCGACATCCGGTTTTGGAGACCGACGTTCTACCAACTGAACTACTCCCCTATATTTTTGAAAAAAATAAGACCCTATAGAGGGTCCTCGGTCCGATAGGACCTGCGGTTATTTCGTGTTTGAACACGAGTCCTCCTTAAGCCGGACAGGCTTTGAATCATCTGCGACGACCATTTCATGGAGAGTGCTCCATCAGCCGCACAGGCTAATTATGGTGCCCAGAGGCGGAATCGAACCACCGACACGAGGATTTTCAGTCCTCTGCTCTACCGACTGAGCTATCTGGGCATATATATTATTTGGCGGAGAAGGAGGGATTTGAACCCTCGCATCCCTTTTGAAAGGATCTACTCCCTTAGCAGGGGAGCCTCTTCAGCCACTTGAGTACTTCTCCATTGGCGGAGAGGAAGGGATTCGAACCCTTGTGAGCCGAAAGACTCTAACGGTTTTCAAGACCGCCCCGTTATGACCGCTTCGGTACCTCTCCATATGTACTTATTATAAAATAAGATTATAACTATTATATTGTAAGTAATCAAATGGCTAAAATTTTTAAAGCCAATTTAATGACTTTTGCCTATTAATTTGTATTAGATTAGCCTATCTCAAACGAAATAGGCTTTTCTAATTTGGTGACCCATCGGAGATTCGAACTCCGGACACCCTGATTAAAAGTCAGGTGCTCTACCGGCTGAGCTAATGGATCATATTGGCTGGGATAGCAGGACTCGAACCTACGCATACCAGAGTCAAAGTCTGGTGCCTTACCGACTTGGCTATATCCCAATGATAGTTTTCGTGCAACAACAAGATATATTGTACCACACTTTTATAAAATAACCAAATTTTTTGTAAGGTTTTTTTTACCAAATCTATGATAAAAATTTGTTAGTGGCGCGCCCTCCAGGATTCGAACCTGGGACACACGGATTAGAAGTCCGTTGCTCTATCCAGCTGAGCTAAGGGCGCATGGAGCGGGTGAAGGGAATCGAACCCTCGCAACCAGCTTGGAAGGCTGGGGCTCTACCACTGAGCTACACCCGCATTATGCGGATAATAATGGTAAAACAATTTTATCTTTTGTAATCGATAAAAATTAATTGGTGGGGATGAGCGGATTCGAACCACTGAAAGCAAAGCTAACGGATTTACAGTCCGTCCCATTTGGCCAACTCTGGAACATCCCCATATATTTCATTATTTTGATTGTAAATTTAATCAATCAATTGGAGCTGATGATAGGACTTGAACCTACAACCTATTGATTACAAATCAATTGCTCTGCCAATTGAGCTACATCAGCGTGCCTTATGTAAAGGGTTGGGCTAGGGTAAAATTTATACCCTAGAGTTTGATTAACTAGCCATATATCATCATGTTAACACCCCGCGACCATTCCGTGCAGGAGGAAAGACAAAACATTCAAACTAGTTTTTGTATGGTGGAAGTAACAGGGCTCGAACCTGTGACCCCCTGCTTGTAAGGCAGATGCTCTCCCAACTGAGCTATACTTCCATATGAGCAATACTCACAGAACTTTTTATAGTCCTCGGACTTCGTCCTGCGGTATTTCGTGCTGTTGCACGACTCCTCCATGAGCCGGAGGGGCTTGCTGTTGGTGACCCTACCGGGATTCGAACCCGGGATACCACCGTGAAAGGGTGGTGTCTTAACCGCTTGACCATAGGGCCATATATAATAATATATATGATAGATATTTATTTTAACCACTTTACGAACCTAACTTAGTTAACGATAGTTAGCTTTAATAGGTTCCATATAACTCATTTCCCAAGAAGCTTTAACCGATTGGTTAGAAATGATCTGCTGATTATAGGGCCTCTTTAAACATTATGGTGACCCCATCGGAATTCGAACCCGAGAACCCGCCGTGAGAGGGCGATGTCTTAACCGCTTGACCATGGGGCCAAAGATTAATAAGGATCACTCTATTGAAAATCTCAACAGAGTAAAAGATATTAAAAAATGGTAGCGAAGGACGGACTTGAACCGCCGACACTCCGGGTATGAACCGAATGCTCTAGCCAGCTGAGCTACTTCGCCATATAATAATTATTTTATAGTAAAATTAACCTATCATATTTTATTTAAAAATGGTTGCGGGAGCAGGATTTGAACCTACGACCTTCGGGTTATGAGCCCGACGAGCTACCAAACTGCTCCATCCCGCGTCATTTAAATACTTATTTTTAGCAACCATATAAGTTGGTGCCGAGGACCGGAATCGAACCGGTACGGTGTTTAACCACCGCAGGATTTTAAGTCCTGTGCGTCTGCCAGTTCCGCCACCCCGGCATAAATAATGCTTTTTAACCTATATTAAACTACCTAGCATATAGTTTAAGCTCGATTAACACACTCTACTTAAAATAGATTTACATCGAGTTATGTAGGATTTTTATGGCGCTCAGGGTGGGATTCGAACCCACGACCTGCCGGTTAACAGCCGGATGCTCTACCACTGAGCTACCTAAGCATATATCTATACTTAATCTAATTTAATATTTTTTCATTTAATACTCTACTAGCCACATTGGCTAGTATGTATTAGATGTTTAGCGACTTCCTACTCTACCGGGAGGTCACCCTCCGAGTACCATCGGCGTTAG
>ERZ1029874.7-NODE-7-length-94977-cov-117.676376_pt1 | contig 94977 bp, 128 predicted proteins | sample MGYA00519235_ERZ1029874 | MGnify/ENA primary metagenome ERZ1029874 (study PRJEB33666, sample SAMEA4610926) | skin metagenome | biome: Human-associated habitat; feature: Malodor aspect; material: skin | place: Philippines | collected 2015-08 ...
ATAATGGTATAAGGGGATTTTCACGGGTAATGTTTTCATTACTTGATGATTATGGGGTAGTCCCGGCAGTGAGCAATATCGAGTTTTGTGATACTAATAGTTCGTTAGTGTGTGCAAAGTTCGCATAAATTGCTACCGTGTTCTGGTAGTACATGGTGTTTTTCTTTCGGTTAGAACGGGGGTTTTCTTTATGTTCTGACAATAAGGTTACATAGTGAAAGTTGAAAGTGCAAGTTGTTGCGCGAAATACTTTTTACCTGCATGTATGTCATATTGAGATACGCGATAGTATCATATCCCCGCGCCACAACACCACTGTTTGCCGACCCAACTTGACATACTCGGTAACAAGAATTACGATAAGAGATAGATTCTTAATCGAACTCGTAATAAGGAGAAAACGTCCATGACCACACCGAACTTTACCGCACACAAAATTGGTATTAAACTGTGTTCGTACATTCGCAATAATAACATCTCTCCTGTATACGCACTCAATCATATCTCGTGTGACACCATTGATTTTCACAATGGAAAAAATGGTGCAACTGGTGTTACCGGGTATGCTACCGTTGACGGGTATAATGTAGTAGTTGACATTATCTCGAACTACAACCGTCCAGGACTTATCACGATTACGGTAGATGATGAAACCGTGCAGTTTGAAAATTCGGAAGTGTCTGCTTTTACCACGTCTGCAACTAAGTGGAAAGAAAATATTGCTGCGTAGTGTATAAGTGGTGTAAGCATGTTCTTGCGCCCTTTAAGTTGCCACACATACTATGTTGCTATAGTTTTATCTTGACAAACTACCTGGGAAAAGATACTATTTCCACTAGTAACGATTATCAGGATAGATTAGGCATGTTGATGAATGAAACGATTGACCCGTACAACTTAACGTTTGAACAACAGGTCAATATGCGTATGACGTTTTTATGTGGGGACTGTAATCACCTTGCACTCGAAATTGTGCAACTTTATCCTAAAACGTTTGAACTTGCGCTACATTGCAAGGTTAATGGAACGATTGCTACATCTTCCCCTGATAATTTGTATTGTAATCATGTGCTTGTGCGTAACATGTTCACGGGGAACTTCGTAGATATTGCTGGTGTATATGCACCTGGAGACTATGAGCAGCGCGGGTTTTGTCGCAAACCTGGTATGCGGGTGTTTCGTGCTCAAGATACAGAATTATACGGTGAAGCATTAGCACAAATTGCTACATCATCTATTGGTTTGCGTCGTTGGAACTTTCCTGTTGATGTTGCTATTAATCATATGCAATATCGAGGTTGGCTTGATTAACTATGTTTTCTAGTGATTCAACTTGACACGCATATCCTTTGTCGTGTAAGGTATAAAAATGAAAGAAGAACATAGCAATAACCACGAGAAAGGTAAAATCATGCAGCCAATGGAATTAAAGACTATGCTCCCGGAAGATGTTGATATTGTCTACTACAGCGACGCGCTTGGGTTTAACACGTCACAAAACGTTGAGCACCTGTCCCGTGACGGTGTGGAGTTTTTGGGGATTGCAATTGAGCATGTTGCTTTTCCCGCCGATATTATTGACCCGGAAAACTCTTGGGTAATTTACGCTGATGGTTCTCGTCAAGTCATTGCAGACATTGCGCGTGGTGGACTTCTTAATGGTTGCGGTGAAATTGTCAAGGTTGAGGGTTTTGAAATGTAGCAACATTTCATAGACTGCTTTACATCGTTGCAAGGCGGTCTGTTGCTTTTTACATAGTATGTATGTTATGAACAATAGAACGAAGGTGTGGGAAGATAGTGAATAGGAACTATCTCCCCACACTTTGAATAGAAAGGTTTCCCTACGATTTAGTATTTCTACTAGTTAGGAAGGAGGCGTTCTCTTTTGTGAGAACATATATGACTATAGCACTATTGTGCTAAAGTTGTCAAGTTTATAGGAGAAAAATTGGCGCGGGTGGTGATTGCGTGTTTGTATTCCATTATGAATCACATTACTCTTTCGCGCCAAAACTTGACAATATCACCACTATAGGGGATACTAGAATACCAAGACTACCAACGAAACAAGGAGTACGGTTATTATGGCGAAAGTAAACAATCTTGAAAACGATGTGCAAGCACTCGAAGAACAGTTGCGACAGAAGAAGAAAGAACTCAAAGAAGAACAGCAGCGAATCAAAAACGAGCGCAATAATAAACTCGAAGATTTCGCAAACGATTTCATCACCTTAGTCAAGGATAACGGTCTTATTAATACTCCAGTCACTTGGGATAGCACTGATGATGAATGGGTGCATGAGGGGCTTTTGGAGCATGATTTTCGACTTGGAGGATACGACAACCCGCAAGGTATCTATCTTGCCGGGTTCTACACGAGAAAAGGACAGCCAACTGTGTGTGCAGTCGATTCTGATGATGTTGAAAAGGTAGTTTTGACAATCGTGGCTGACGGGTATAATAGTCCTGACGTATTGCAACTTGTCCGCAAGTTGAACGGTTAAATACAACGCGCACAAAAAGCAGTGCGCGTTTTCGTATACGAAGTATCTCACATAATAGGTGTGCGATATCTCGTTAGTAATATGAATTCAATTTGACATATCTTGGCATACCGTATACCATTATGGGTAGGCAACACAAAGGAGTATTGATATGGATAACGAAACAAAGTACCGAAAGTTTCGTGATAAACTTCTTGATGAAAAATACGCGATAAACATGGACGTGTATATTCCGAAAGATGAAGCACAATATTTTTCGGTTCCGTATGCTGTAAAATTTACAACTGTTGACACGACAGCAACTTCTTATGAACACTTGTATGGTCTTAACAGACAGACATACACATTTAATAGTACAGAGGGTATTTTCCCACACATCATCAAAGTGTTCAAGAAAAGCCTTATCGACAGCGATAAGCGTTATGACATTAGAGTTTTTGATGATGTGGAGTTCTATCATTACCAGTTTGATGATTTTAACAATATGCAAGAGTTTGTTGAACTAGCACAAGTTTTTCAGAACAATCCTGGTGTTATGGACACTGTTGATAACAAGTTCGAGCGAGTAAGCAGTGAGAAAAACCGATACCTAATTGATGATTTTCCGCGCTCACCTTATTCTCATGAGGAGATTATTCATGAACTTTCTCACGATGATTTTGAGTCCCGTATTAAATTTGGTGTTGTTTATGATAAACTGCGATATCCTCGTGAAAAGTCATACGTGATAATTCAGGTTGCGTATAAGTGGGACTACGAATTTTCTGGTGAGGAAAAGTATAAGAATTATCATTTTAAAGAAGATGATGATATTTTTGATGAACTTGTGGTTGCATTACAACCTGCCATTAAGGATAAGAATATCACTACTTGTGGACGTATTGGACAGCACTATGTGTACAAGTTTGACGGTGTTTATGCGCCGAATGTTGTCCGCGATATGAGAAAAATTATTCACAAGAACTACCAGAACATGTTAAAGATTGCTTATAATCCCGCATATAAGTCTGCAAAAGACATGTGTGACAGTATCGGTGTCTAGTTACACTCGTGCCTGTTCTGGTGGGGGTGTTATCACATAATAGGTGATGATACGATACAGACATAGTATGTGGGGAGGGAAAGAAAAAAATACACCACGAAGATAAACTCGGAATTAGCGGTTCCTGTATAACGCTTATCTTCGTGGTGTACTTTATGTGTAAATACTGGTTATGTCCTTTAGCGGGAGACACCATGAGTATAACGCATGATGGTAAACATTGTCAAGTTTTTGGGGAAGAATTTTTGGCGCGGGTGGGTATCGTTCTTCTGTATGTCATTATGAATCACAACTACCACCCCGCGCATCACGATAAATATCCAATCACACTACCGTTATACCAACGCATCTAATACCCAACCACCCCGCACTACAAACATGACAAAACAATTATATTCATAGGCAATTATCTCCCAATTTAACCTTTCTACCTGCACGTATACTAAAAATCGAAAGAAGAAAGAAACTCGTTGATGTTTTTACTTGACAGTTTTCTACTTTCTATGCCATAATGAAACATGTCGCAAGGAAGTGACAAGTAAGAAGCCAAAAACCAACAACTATACCGAGGAGAAAAATATCATGGCTCGTACTTCTACCATCACCAAGCAGGATATCATCAACGACGTTCACCGCGTCGCAGAAAACCACGACGGTATCGTCCGCGTGAAGCACTACATTGCAGAAGGTGCGTTCTCGCTCAACGCAGTCACCCGCCTGTTCGGTTCTGCAAAGAACGAGGTGTTCGCAGACATTCTCAACATGGAAACCACCGAGGTTTCCCTGGATAACGCCACTGTGCGTATGCTCGCAGTCAAGGCTATCAAGGACATGGGGCGCGCTGGTGTCAAGACCAATACCAAGTCGTTCAACCGCTACGCTCGCATCATCAACTCCAAGGACGTGGCTGCAATTTACGGCTCGTTTGCAGAGGGTGTGCGCGAGTTGGGCTACGAGGTTGACGAGGTAGCACCTGTCGCAGCACGCAAGCCTTACACCTACAAGAAGGACAAGCAGAAGGCGACCGCCTAAATCACAGCACCATAAGGTAGGTAACTGTACTCACTACAGTTGTCTACCTTATGTTTTTATACTGGTATCACATAGTATGTTTCATTATAGAATATGATTCAATATGGCATACATGTGTCCAACACCACCCCGCGCCAAAACAATTATTCATACGCAAACTTGCACTATCTATAGCACTGCGATAGAATAGAGATAACAAATAATTCGCCAGTAACTTACCAGGAGTAAAAAATGAGCAACACAGCAGCACTTGCAAACATCACCGCGCAAGATATCTTCACCACCGTTGACAAGGGTGATTTCAACGCAGACGGATACGAGTACGACGTGACCGATTACGTCGATAAACTCACCGATATAGGGGTTATGAAAGAAGCACAGGATGCTTTTGAGTCTGGATACTTCAACGTCACCGACGATAAGGATACCAAGATTGAGGGTATTATCCAGTACATCACTGACGGTGTAATGTCGTTCTAACACACCTATAGTACATGCGCGCAATAGTCAACTTTCGCGCATGTGCTATTTCGTATATATACATAGTATGTGTTTGGACGATATTTCTCTAAAATACCAAAACTCGATATACGCCAATATAAGGCGCTGAAATATCCTGGAGGTGTACTTCTATAGGTTTGTTATTCTATCGTCTTATATGGACGCACAGCAGTCACAAACGAGGTGTCTTGCACTAGTTGTCAACGTCTGATGGTTGCACAGACAATATTTTTCCATAAGAGAAAAAGTTGTGACGAAATACCGTTTTTGCAATTTCATACCTATCGTGCGAATTCTGTATACTACCTCGTGTTATTCTTCTATCAAACACCTAACTTGACATATGTTCCAACATGACGCACAATGGGATATACACCAAGGAAACCACAAGAGAAAGTGTTGTGGTTGACGATAGTAAATGCAAGGAGAATCAACTATATATGGCACGCACTACGACTGTGAAAAAGCAAGACCTTATCAATGACGTTCATCGCGTTTCTAAGATGAATCACGGCGAGGTGCGAGTTTCCGATTATATTAAAAGCGGAGCGTTTTCACTAAGCACTGTTAAGCGATATTTCGGTAACGCAACAAATGCAACGTTTGCAAGTATTTTGCAGCATGAGGAAAATGATGATGTAATGTCTCGTTTGACAATGCGTATGCTCGTGCGAAAGTTTGCAAAGCAAATGGGCAAAGAAAATATTGCGCTGACGTATGATAATTTTAAAGAGTTCACCGGGCTGGACATGGCTATGCTAGATGATAAGTTTGGCTCATTCGACAACGCTGTTAAGGTAGCAGGCTATGATATGGGTGAAGTTGTCGTACCGAAAAATAAGAAGGTTTGTTTTTAAACTTGATGTTTTTCATACGCTGTATTAGAGTATCAATTAGAAGAAAGAACAGCGCGTAAAGAAAGGAACAATGATGAAAGCGATTGAAAAATATGATGGAGACAAGAATAATACGTCTTCTTATCGTTTCCAATTTGATCCATATAATTCCATTTATACTGTGGAGAAGGTATTTGAATCTAGACTATGGTATGCTCCTTGGAAAACAGTTGAAAAAGCAAGTGTTATCCAACAAGGAAAACTCAATTCTATCTCTGGAATTTTGGAAATTGAGTACCTTATTGAAGATGATCGCTACCGTGACCGTGTTCTTAGAACTCTTGCACTTACCGAAACATTAGATGATGAAACGGTGTATGAATTACTTTCTCAACAGATTATTCTCATGTGGAATCAAGAGGATGTTGAGTATGGTAATAAGAAAGATCAAGCGTTGATTGAGGCTGCTGGTATTAAAGCAGAAATTGAAAGTATGCAGCATTTCACCGTATAGGAATAGTCATGATAATTATAGGGTGCTTATAATTATCATGACTATTTATGTATTTTTCAAGATATATTATCTTGAACTCATAAAATGTATCTTACAGTTGAATACATTTCTAGACATAGTATGTGTAAAAAACTATTAAGTATTTTCTTGACAGATCAGGACATGCTGGTATACAATGATTGGTGAAAAAGGATACACCACCGAAGAAAGGACAATTATGTTTTTTATGAACACCCGCCAACTTAAGGTCAAGGACGTGAAAAGCGAGAAGTATAAGTATACGCTTGTTCACGGACCAATCCATAATGACATGGCTGATTTCGAGGTTGATGAAAACGGTAATTTGATTATTATTACCTCATACGTCGAGACTGCATGGCTGCATAATGTTGATGACGCGAACGGTGATATTTTTAAGGCGATTAAGCGCTTGGGCGTGTCTGATGATGCAAAGATTTTTGCGAAACTCCACCCAGACGTAGAAGATGATAAAATCTATAAGGTGATTGATTTTATGGTTGATGAACAGCAGTCTGACCCGCACGAAGCAGCATATTCTGCGGTGCATACGGTTGTTCGTAAATAAGTAGGAACGTAACCTGTTTGTATTGCAGGTTACTCGCGCACGACACATACTATGTCGTTGTGGCATACATGCAATAAATTACCACTCGCGCTACACCTAAACTTGACACGAAGATACACCTTGGTTATAATCAGAAGCAGTCCACAAGGAAAGAAAGAACAAAAGGAGAAAATATCATGGGTTTGCAGCGCATTTCCATTAGCAATTCTGCTCGTCCGGTCTACTCGTTTATCATGGACGCGCAGGAACACGAAAACGCAGACAAGACAGCCATTAATTTCCCAGGATTTGTCTACGACCAGCCTTACCAGCGCGGGCACGTCTGGGGCGAAGAACGCAAGAAAAAGTTGATTTTCTCGCTTGTCACTGGTATCCCGATTGGTGCAGTTGTTATTAATGACCGTTTCACCAATGCAGAGAAGTTCATCGAACGTGGTGAACAGGGTTGGTGCAGCGCGGTTATTGACGGCAAGCAGCGAATTCACGCCATTATCGACTTCGTGAATAACGAGTTTGCAGTTCCCGCTGCATGGTTTGAATCGCGCAACCTCGATGTTGACGAAAACGTCACTGATGTGTATTTTAAGGACTTGACCCCTGGCGCACAGTCTGCGTTTAAGACTTCTACGACTATCCCGGTTGCAGAAGCACACGTTGCAACTGTGGAAGAAGAAAAGGAAATCTTCGACCTGATTAACTTCGGTGGTGTCACACAGGGAGAGAGCGATATCTAAGCGATAACACACGGGTATAGCAAGCAGGATAAAATGTCTTGTTTGCTATACCCGTTTCGCCACGAATACATACTATGTCATTATGACACATGGCAAAGAAAACACTACCCGCGCCATAACTTGACACAAATACACACCTTGGTTATAATCAATATCAGTTCATAACCAAGCCACTACAAGGAGAAACACCATGAGTTTGAATGTTAACGTCAACGACCAAAAAGTGATTGACTATATCGAGGACAATGGTAAACTATGCCAGCGTGGTGAATGGTCTGTATACAGCGCAGACTACGATGATTCCTATGGCGATCTTGCTAAGCACTTTTCTGCTGACGGTGATAACTGCCAAGTAATTAAAGGCGATAATATCATTTTGAATGAAGAGCGACGGGGCAAGTTCCTAGACACGTTCCAAGATAATGAAGAAATCCTTGTTATGGAAACTCATGGGTATGGTTGTGCTTGTGGAGAATATGAGATTGGGGAACTTGGCTATTACATCAAGAGTTCGTTTAGTGACATGTTGTTAGATATCATCGGTATCCATATTGATGTGAATTTTGAGATTGATCCTGATTTTGGCTGGTGGTGAGAATAGTAAGTGGGGAGTGCTCTTATAATCAACAGGGATCGCTCCCCACTTATTGTATTATTTATTGAACTTATCGTGGAGCACTCTAGAGCATTACGCAATAAGTATCTCGCGTATCATTATGACATACTATGTCTACTCGCGCCAATACCATACTAAGGCATTATCATAAAGCACATCACATAACTTGTGCAATCCACTCCATGCTGATACACTTAATACCATGACTACAGCGACAAGTATTGGAACACCGGCGAATTTTGTGGTAAAAAACGTACTTTCCACAGAAGCATTTTACGCATGCCCAATATGCGAAACTCCTGCACCTAAAGATGAAACACAGGAATTGCAATGGATGAACTCAACCTATTGTGCTAATCCAGACTGCTACCGTGATGATGAACGCATGTACTACAATAGTGACCAAGCAAAGATGGTCATTCGTCCAGAGTTTCATGAAGTTGTAGCAAACCCACAACTTGCTCTTGAGATGGACTGGTATCACATCACTCGCATACCATTGTCCAAGATGGACTTTTCTTCTCATAAAGATATTCATATCGGTGGCGCTGCTACTATCCATGATTACCGTAAGGTATCATTTGCACCTGTCAGCGACTATTTTGTTCACCGACTTCGTTTTAATCACAATGCCGTTCTTAATGATGCTATCATTGATGATTTTGATGAATGGGAAGATGTTGTACAGTCTTTTCATGACGATGCAAACCCGAACGTGTACCTGTATGTAAATCGTCTTGAAGCACCAGGTAGTCTATCTATTATTGCGAGACGAGACGTAATTACGCCTGTGGAGCAGTTTGATTGCGAATCTCTCCCAGACGATATTCTTAATGCTGTTGTCTAGTACAACACATAGAGGGGGCGCTCCCTCCATGTGTTGCATTACATAGTATGTAACACATTTGGACTTGCACAATCCATTCTATACTGATATGCTCAATACCATGACTACAGCAACGAGTATTGGCACACCAGCGAATTTTATCAATGAAGATATCCCTGTACCAGGGAATTTTACCTATAAAGACATTCGCGCATATGAGACGTATTATGCATGTCCGGTGTGTTTTACTCCTGTGCGGAAGCGAAACGATAATGATCATATCTTGTTCTGGTCTATGCTATGCTCTAATCTTGACTGTTCTCAAGATGGCTCAAGCACTTGGTTTAATGGTCGAGAATCAATTATGTTCATACGTCCAGAACACCGAGATCTTGCAAATAATCCAGCAAGTGCAATAGAGCACACCTGGTATCATATTTCCACGTTGTCACCTGATGAAATGGAGTTTCACTCGAACCGTCCTATGCACTTGGGACATGCTGCTACTGTGAAAGCGTATTACGATTCTGTCCCGTTTGTTCATGGTGAGAAGTTTGTAAACGGTGATTTTTATGTTTATCAAGTGCGACTTAAAAACGACTGTGTTATCAGTGATGTAATCTTAGATGATTTTGACTATTGGGACGATGTAGAACTATCTCTACTTGATTACGAGACACCATCAGCGCATGTATATGTTAATCGTATTGAAGCGCCGGGAAGTTTGTCTATTATTGTGAAACGTTGTGCGCTAGAAGTAGTAAAAACTTACCCTCGTGGCGTGTTTCCTAATGAAGTGAAAAATGCTGTGGTATAAGTAGTGTTTTCCTTATAGGAGTTGTACTGCCATGTATGTTATTATGACATACTATGTCTACTTCGCGCCAACCCTTTAAACTTGACACGATATATTTTACCCTGTATCATTATGGATAAAAGAAAACTCGTAAAACAACGAAAGGACACCTCATGCGCCATCTTGTCAGCATGAAAACCATTGATGCACTATCCCCTATCGAGGGTGCAGACCGTATTGAAAAAGCCACTATTGGTGGTTGGAACGTTGTCGTATCCAAGGGACTGCACAACGAGGGGGATAAGGTTATCTATCTTGAGATTGATTCGGTACTACCCGAGGACAATCCCGTATTTGAAGAATTCATGAAGCATGGCGTGAAAAACGTTGTCACATTTGACGGTGATGAAGTTCGCGGACATGTACTGCGTACGATTCGTCTGCGCGGACAATACTCCCAGGGCGCTATCTTACCACTATCGGTAACAGGACTATCTTCTGACGCTACTGTTGAAGAAGTTGACCAGTGGGGTGAAGCACAGGGCGTATTCAAGTATGACCCACCAGCAGTATTTTCTAACTCTGGTATTATTGGAAACTACCCGGTCAAGTACGCGCGTCAGACTGATTCGGAGCGCGTGCAGAACTTAACCGATGCGTTTTTGCAGTCGCTTAATCCAAACGAGTGGATTGCGTCCGAAAAGGTTGACGGCATGAGCGCGACGTTTTTTAAGGACGAAAACGGTGTGTTGCGTGCTGCGTCTCGTAACTATGAGGTAAAGACTGACCAAGGTATTTTCCAAGAGATTATCGAAAAGTATGACCTAGACAACAAGATGGTCGCGGGCGCTATGCTCCAGGGTGAGATTTTCGGTGAGGGTATCCAGAAGAACCCATTGCAGAAAAAGGGACACCACTTGCTCGTGTTCCATGATAATGGTGTGGGTAACGATGATTACCGCGCGTGGATTGATGGACTTCGAGTTCCAGTGTACGAGGACTTTACTCTCCCATCTACGGTTGCAGAAGCAGTCGAGCAGGTTGATGGTCTAAAGTCTCTGCTTAACCCCAAGGTGCAGGCGGAGGGCGTTGTATGGTGGAACACTACTGGTGCTATCTACCCAGAACTGGGCGACCGCGCGAACTTTAAGGCGATTAATAACAAGTTCTTGTTGAAGCAAAAGGGTTAGTTGAGCACTCAATAATCCTTACGGGTTTTCTCGTAAGGATTATATCTTGGCGAGGGTTTCACATAGTATGTGTGTTGTCGGTGTAACCCATAATGACATACTATGTGGAAAATACCACTCGCGCCAAATATACGTATATAAAAGTCGGTCAAATTGACAACACACAGTACCTCTGATACAGTTAATTCATACCAACGAAAGTTCGACAAGAAAGACAATCATGAAACCGCGCAAGCACATTTACATAAACCATGCTAAGAAGAACCATACACAGCGCATGTTTTCCTACGGCAAGGGAAAACACCATGATGTGAGTTTGCGCTACCTTGCAGTGTGCGCGCTCGATGGTGGTACTATTACGACCAAAAAGAACGTGTATCGTGGAAACAAGAAAAATAAGTCTTTACATTATTTTTACAACTCGCTGATTAAGATGTTTGAAAAACAGTACGATGATTGTGTTCTTCATTTTCACATTCCTTTGAATATGCACCTTCACTCTTTGCACAAGGGGAACAAGGCATCTAATGTTTTTCATTACTATCGTCCAGAAGAATACGATGTTCAACAACGCTATCTTTCTGCTCGTTGCAATGCAGAAGTAAGTCGTTTTTCTATAGAACACGCTTTTCGCAATCACCAGTTGTTTACTAGTCAAGATGCTCACAAAACCATGTCCATAGAGACGTTTCATGTTGCTACTGATGGGTCAGTATTGCACAACGAAAAATGCGGTTTTAGTATCGCAATTGGACAAGACGGCACGATGTATCGTAGTCAAATGCGTAGCAAATCTGTGAATTGTGCAGAAGCGAAAGGCATTGCGCTAGCAATTGAAAAGTTCGCGCGTAAAGGGCGACACTTAGTTATTCATACTGATTCGGAGTGTGTTTTGTCGAAGATTTATATGTCTGATTCACCAGAAAAATTTGCAGAAAAAGACGGTGAAGTGGCATTATGTATTAAAGCAATTAATAACGCTATTGAGAACGGGTGTAAAATCTCTTTGGTGAAAGTCAAAGCGCACTCGGGAGATGTGATGAATACTTCTGCTGATAAAATCGCTCGTATGAGTGCAAAACAGGTTGCTCAACCAGAATCTAAAAAAATGTATGATTATGTGATTCAAAAGGAAATTATTACGATGATGAAGAAACTGCATGGTAAGAAAAATGTCAAGAATCACAAGGTTATGCTCAACAATGATAGCGCTAAAGTGATGATTGCAGCATAAATAACAAGGGTGTTCTACACCCTCTACGTGTTGAATACATACTATGTGTGTAAACTTTCTCATATGTCTTTGAGGACAAAAACTTGTGCTTTGCTAAACACTGTTGTATGATGATAGTTACTGTATTCAACCATTACGAAATAAGGAGAACAACATGAATACTATGAAAAAAGCAATTGTAGATCGTTTGATGGACAGAAAGTATATTGATAACGAGAAGATTGTTAAAGATATTACTGTAAATATCGAAGTAGAATCTGGACATGGTAATGATGCCTACGCTATTGTAGAGATTATTGTAGATTATAGTAATAATGATCGTGAAATTATCAATCTTAAGGCATATGAGTTTGAAGATTTGCTAGGAATCTAAAAACTAGAGACAAGAAAACACATTAAGGAAAAAGAAAAATGCGTATTAATGACCTAATTGATATTCTTGAGGGTACTCGTGAGGAGTACGGCAACGCAGAAGTCATCTTGACTGATGTTGATAATCCCGCAGAAGCATTTATCATTAAGAATGTTGCTGTTGAGGACCAGGACGCTGATGATGCTGGTGCTACTGGTATCGTGTTCATTAACGGTAAGAGCGACTAAACAGAATTTTGCATGATGAACTTACAGGACATGACTGTAGTTCATCATATTGTTTTCACATAGTATGTGTTATGTTTTAGTTTCGTTATATGACCATGAACTGCTATAGTTAAATAATCATTACTATTGAACAAAGGATGGATACGCACTATGAAAAAACTGGCGATACCGTTAATATCGTTTATTTCTGCTATGATGATAACATCATGTAATAGTCAAGATTTCGGTGCAGAGTACCCTACCGTTACTGATAAAACCACTACCGTGACGGATACGTATATTATTACTAAAACTGCCGAAAACACTTTATTACCATCTACAGTAACTACTACGGTTTTGAGTACACCATACCTTGAAGAGACAGAAGAATATAGTGATGAAGAAATAGATATAATTTCTGCTTTCATGGATTCTTTGCATACGCCAGAGTCCTGGACTCTTATGGATAAAACTGTAAAGTCCGATAGAGGGGTAGTATCGTATTTTGTTATGGATAAAGAAATTGGCGCAAATATCCATGATGATATAGATGTATTTTTAGCAGAAATATTCAACATGGATAAAGACGCAATGAAACAATCACTATCACGACAAGACAGTGTTATGGAAGGGGGAGGTGCGGTGTCTACTGGCACGTTGTCTCTTTCTGAAAATGGTGATTTTCCAAAATTGAACATAGAGTATTATATCGAAAATAATGGTACTGGACGATTTAGTGAAGCAGGCGGTTATGCGGATTTTACTATCCAAATTGACAAGGAAAAGTAATTCCCCAGACATTGGTTCTTGACAATTCTTCTTTTCACCTATAGTATTATGATATATACGTATCCAATTGACGCAAAAAGGAGAATAACATGAAGATTGATAGAACGGAACTTATTCGCTTAACGTTTAATGCTATAGAATACTTTTGGGAGGGAAAGACCATTATTTTTGCACCTTGCGCAACAATTGAAGAATGGAAGAATGTCCATACATTGCTTTCCAAGGTGATTGTCCAGACTGTACCATATGATGCTGTCGCGGTCAGCGGAGGAGAAGAAAAAGTATCCATTGAGCAGCGAGAGGATAACGGTAAAACGTTTATTCAGTTCGATAGTCCAGTTCCGTATTCACAGTGGTCATTTTCGTTTACAGTGAACGACGCAAAAGAGTTTCTTGACTATATTGGTGAGATGTTGAAGTAGTGAAACATAAGGCGTATGTTTTACGTCTTGTGTGCAAAATACATACTATGTGTGGTTAAAAACGAACTGTATCTTGATAAAACTTGACGATTCGTATTGATTGTTATACGATAGTAGTAACAGCTTGGAAAAGAACACAAAAAGGAGAAAACATCATGGAAGATTTGCAAGCGTATTTCGACAACTTCTATTTCCAACAGGCTCGTGAGGAAATTCTTGAGCGCATGACTAAGGTCACTGGTGGCGATTCTGACCACTTGATTGATAACGATTATGAGTCTGGCACGTTTGTTGGCGTAGACGAGAATTACAACCCCGTATATATTGATGATAACACCTTTGCAGTGCTGATTGATATTTATGGTTCGGTTCGTGGTATCACAGACAAGTATGATGTTGCACGTCAGTTTGTCGAACTTGGACTGGGCGAATCGGTCGTGTTGGACGATTATGCTGGACAGTCTGCATGTGATATTCAAAACGAGTTTATCGAGATTATGGAGCGTGATTATCCACACTACTTCTCTACTACCCTGTAATCGTTACAACCTTGGGGGGTCTCACAAGGTGTGTGGGTGGCACATAGTATGTCATTATGAGTTACATGTACCGTCCGTGCCAAACTTTTTCGTCCTAACTTGACACGTTTTGATTTGATGGGTAGAGTAATTATTGTACTTAAAACACTGATTATCCAATCCAAGGAGAAAACATTATGGCTAAGCAGTATGACTCTCATGACGATTTCATTGCAGGCAGCGCTGTAGAGGACATTCTACCGGGTTTTTCAACCGCATTTTACGATGCTCTTGCACGCGAGGTGCTGGTTGAGGAAAACGGTAAGTTTATCCAGCGTGACGATGTAGACCTTGTTGAAGCAGCGCGCAAAGTTTCGGAAACGCTCTAAACCTTATATGGTCTGTTTCCATGAGGAAGCAGACCATATATTTTTCTTGCTTCTCAACATAGTATGTCATTATGAATTATATGTGTATCTTGCGCAAACACATTCTTTTGCGTTTCAACTTGACACGTTTTAATCAATGCACTACAATAAGAACTGTAAGAAAAACACGCCATAGACAACACAAAGGAGAAAATATCATGGCTGAGAACACTACTACCGCTGTAGAGATTGTTGAGATTGCAACTGGTTAGGTTGTTGAATCTCTTGATGTATCCGGTATGAGCGAGCGCTCCATTTCTCGTATGGAGATGGGTATGCTCATTAATATGGACCGTGAGCGCTTTTTCACTCGCTGGGTCTAGATGAACCTGAGAAAGGAAATATTATGAAGATTCTCGCAATTTATCTTTCTCAAGAAGATGTTGAGAACGACATTTTCTTGAACCTTATCCCGGTAGCAGATGATTCTTATGAGTGCATTTTTAATGCGATTCAGTCCCGTTACGACATGCGTGAAAAGTCGTTTGAGTATTACCCGCCGGATTATGATTGGGATAATGTTTCCGGCTCGTTCACAGCCATCTACACTGATATGTACGAGGACGGGGAGATTGCTTACGATTTGAAATGGGAATACACTGTCCGCGAGATTTAATAGAGAATACATATCGTGTCGTAATCGTCATGATATGTATTTTGTCGTTTTTAGACATACTATGTCATTATGACTTACGATAAAGACAGCGCCACTCGCGCCAAATACATCATGATTCAACTTGACATATACGACAATGATTGTTAACATATGAAGCATGGAAAAAGATAACATTGCAAACAAGGTAGAAGCACGCGACCACGATACTGTAATTCTTGACGAGTTGCAGTATAAGTCTCCTGATTTCTGGGATGGTTTCGGACAGTACATGCGTGAACTTATCCGATACGGCATGGCGGAGCCAGTTGTTAAGGTAACTTCGCATTATAACGATGATGCGTGGAATCGTCACCATTCTGTAACTATTGAAATTCCAGATTTCGATTTTATGGATAATGGTGAACAGTCTGATGCTTTGGAGATGAAAAAGCGACTGTATGACGCTTTTTGTGTCGCACGCGAGCAACGCGATGCATACGAGCAGGAACGTCAGAACTAAGACGCTCTAAAAAGCCAAGGAGAACAGTTTGTTTGGCTTTTACTGGTATAGTACATACTATGTCATTATGGATTACGATAAAGACAGCATCACTCGCGCCAAATAAATCATGATTCAACTTGACACAGAAGCACACTATAGGATATACTCAACACCAAGAAAGAAACACACAGACAAAAAGGAGTTTCACACCATGTCTACCCATGAAGAGATCGCCAACAAGGTCGTTGCTATCTTAAAAGGTAACGATGCACTATACACCGATGGAAATATTCTTTCCACTGACAAAAATGATTTCCCTGCACAAGATTGCACTAAGGCGGACGCACGAGACATTCTCTTGCTTTCCAATGATATTGATGTTCATGTTTGTGAGGATGGCACCTTGGACGCTGCTGACGTATGGGTAGATATTGACGATGAAGAGGTATGTATTGACGTGTCCAACAATACCGTGCATGTAGGTTTTTACAACCCCGCGCAAGTCTCCTACCGTACTAGCGACGATGTAATTGGACTCTACGATGAACTTATCAACGGAGATTACATCTAAGTTTGACTTTTTCTTGCGACAATGTTACTATAAAGTCAACAAGAAAAACACAGCACATCACCTATAAGAAAGGCTTTGTTCCACATGTCTGTTTGCGAAACTATTGCACACGAAATCGTTGGTATTATCAAAAAGGAAGTCCCGCTTTACACTGATAATGTGTCTATGAGCACCGAACCAGAAGAGATTATGACACCGTTTCGTGAAGCAACTGCAAATGATATTGTGGTGCTTGCTGATGATGTCACTGTTGATTTTTCTAATGATACGCTTTCCCAAGCGCTTGTGTGGTTAAGTGTTGATGGGCGCGAAGTGTGTATTGATGTGGTCAATTGCAAGGTGCGTGTTGGCGATTATGTTCCGTTTGAACTTGCATATAATCGCAATGATGATGCAATTGGTCTGTATAACGAACTTGCCACTGTTGATTACTCGTAAGAGGTAGTCAGGGCGCAAAATTGTGCCTGGTGGGTATGTCCACATAGTATGTCATTATGACTCACTATACCTACCCGCGCCAATACACCTCTACTTACGAATGGAACTTGACAAAACCATTACAGGACATATACTCAAAAAGTAACTCAAACAAAAACGCCTACAAGAGAGAGCAACAATGACCACAACACCAACACAAGAATCTATCGTCCAATCCGTAGTCGATGATTTCGCAAGCAAGTTCATTGGACTGACTGGTTTTCTTACTCCTGATAAAGCATTTGCAGAAACATTCAAAGACGCAGATACCAACATTTTCAACGGTATTGAAACTTACGAGAAAGACGGTGAGAAACTTCCCCACACAACAAGCGCGTTTGTTTTCTTCCGCGATATCAATATTGTTGTCGCTGCACTCATGCACCAAAAGCACGAAAATGATGTTGCAGGAAAGATTACCGTATCCGCAGTCTATGGACAAGGTGAAGTGCTTTCTAGTGTTAAAGCAGAACGTACATTTGCACCAGATGACTTTCTCGACTAATACCTATTGCCAGGAAATATCCTGGTGTTCTACAACGATGACATACTATGTATCATGAATATATTGGTGCTACAACTTGACACAACCCCGTACTGTGTGTTGTAATAGATAACGAACAAGGAGACAACACAACACCCAAAGGAGAACAATATGTACCGCAATATTTTTACGGTGCAAACGCACACTGGCGTTAAAACCTACAAGCACACCATCACTGACGAAGAAGCAGGCGGGAAAACGCTCAAGAAAATGCAAAAGTCCATGAATGACATGGTGTTCAAAGTGTCCAAAATGATTGGGCACGATGGTGGTCTATTAGGACAAAAGCCACAGGGAGATATCTATTTCACAGACGATAAACTAGGTGAAGTCGCTGTAGATATCACCGAACTTATCGGTATTACCTCCAAGGTCATTAAGGTCTAGGAACTATCCACTGTCACCCGCGTCTGTGATGACAGTGTTTTTCACCTACATAGTATGTGCATATGGGTTTTCCAGTTAATTCAATTTGACAAACTTTATGCCTCGCGTTATAGTGGACGTATCTTATTACAACATAGTTAAGAAAGAAACATCATGAACACACCATTAAAACTTCACGTCCAACATTTCGAGTACACGAAAAAAGTTGACCTGTATGATAATAAACGTGGAGACACATGCGTTTTTAATCTTTCTGCTGTGTCTATTTGCACATACCTCAACGGTGAGTTTGATGAATATACGAAAACGCATACCTCGAACGACAAGAAGAAAAGATCAATCGTCGGGGTGTATCGTAATAGAATTCTTGAGGCGGTGAATACGAGTAATGGACGTATTGTTGAAGCATATATCCCGTCCGAAATGGCGGAAAAGAAGGCTATTAAGAAACTTGTGGCTAAGCACAATGTGAAAATTATCCCTACTGATTCTACGGATTGTCTATACACGCAATACTTGTTGCAGTCTGCGAAAATTAAAGCGGAAATGACGTATCACGAAAGTCTTAATCGCTTGAATAAGGTGTCGGGACAAGTAAGTAGTGATGCTTTCTATGAGTTGCGCAAACAGTTTGCAACTGAGCAGAATGTATATACTGATGGGTCTGTCAGTGATAAGGGAAAGTATGGTTATGGTGTGTGCGTAAATCAAGACGGTACAATGTATCGCACGCGAGTTGCACAGACAAAATCGTCTAACTTGGTTGAGTCGTACGCGGTTATGCTTGCGATTGAAAAGTTTGCTGCGCCACATCGCCACCTTGTTATCCATACTGATTCGGAGTATGTGTTTAACCGTATTTTGTCGTGGGACGAGAATACGCATAATGACGGTTCTGGAGGGTATTTAGTTGGTCGCGCTGTACATGAAGCGATTGAGCGCGGGTGTATTATTACGGTGAAGAAAGTTCCTGGACATAGCGATAATATTGGTAATAATACTGCTGATAGCATTGCGAACGCGAGCATGGTGTATGATAAGAATGCTCCGTATAAGAAACGTAATAACGAGTTTGCAAGCAAGGTTGTAACGGCTATTAATACCATGTTGGTGTATACTGGACAAGGTTCAAAGCATAAGGTTATTTTGAGCGATAATAGCGCGCATGTTATCCCGTATGATAGACATGCTGTTGTTGCGTAATTGTTCGGGGTGGGGGAGGGTGTGACATAGTATGTCATATTGGCATATACTTGGAAAATTACTACCCGCGCCAAAATAGTTTATGATTCAACTTGCGCTATTGAAATAGTTGCTCTAGAATAAAACATGTAAGAAAAAACAACCAGCCACAAGGAGAAAATATCATGGAACACTACGGGGTAGACGACAGTAACGCTCGTGGAGATATTGTGACCATGCCAATCCCAATTTTCAAAGAAGAGGATATGGTTATCACTATCCCAAACAACACTATGGCGAAGATTACCAATGCTAATGCTGCATTTTACAGCGCAAAGGTAGTGTTGCCTGTTATTACTGTTGCAGGAATTATTACATCTATTACACTTGATTCTGATGTTATTTTCGCAGCGTCTCTTGTTCTACTTGTACTCTCGTTTTTGTTTATTGTAGCAGTAGCATCTCCAATGCAAATTGCATCCATTGGCGCAAAGACCATCAAAGTTTCCCCGAAATACTTTTCTACTTGGTATTATTCACACAATTCTAACAAGTACGTGTGGAAAGAAGAGTACCAGAAAGAATTTCTTGAGATGTTGGACAACGATTTTGTCCGAGACGATTTTATTCAACTACTTGAAGCAGTTGAAAATAAGGATGTTTCCCCGGAAAAGTCGAAAGAAATCTACAATCACATGAAGAAAGTTGGACTGACAGACAAAAAGATTATCGAAAAGTCGATGGATAACATGCTAGATAAGTACAAGACACACGCCGAGATTATCAGCGAAATTGAAAACATCTAAGGAGAAACTTTCTGGGGTGGGGGGGGGATGTTTTCTCCTTTGTAATGACACATACTATGTAAGTATATAAGGCTTGACTTTTTGCATAGCGCAATGTATCATTACGGATAATACTATCATCACACTAAGGACGTGGAGAAATATGTCTCGTATCATCTATAACAGTCATGGGGATTTTGTCTCTATTCCCAAACTTGGACCAGGAGCAGATGCACGCACAATAGTTATCCCTGGACAACGTTCACTACATATCAAATATGGTCATCGTATGAATTACGTCATAAAAGCAGCGCTTATCGCATTTACTGGTGCTATAACAGCATATCTTGTAATGGGAACTAATATAGAGATAGATGATTTCTTTTGGTTAATGTGCGCGTTTTTCATAGTATTCATTGTGACATTTCCTTTGAATCGTGGTTTTATACCGTCTTTTGGCACTACAAAAATTACTATTGAACCAAAGTTCTTTTCCGGGATGCAATGTTATGAAGGTATCAACTATTTTCCTTGTTGGGGGCGCAATGATATGCACGATATTATTTCTCTGCTTGATAATGATAATACTCGTGCAGATATGATTTCCTTGTTGTACGCAGTACAAGATGGGGATATTAATATATGGAATTGTCGCAAAACGTTTAATAACATGAAAACTGTTGGACTAACCGATGACAATTACCGATTGAATGATGTGCGACAGTTGATTGATAAGTATGATTATCAGGCGAATGTTATGCGAGAGATGCAATCATAAATGATGTAGTTATATATATCGTACGCTGTGCTATAGGTGTAGCATATGATGCGCACATAGTATGTGTTATATGGATATTGGTGCGGTGAGCAGAGATATACCATATTGACACACTATAAGGGAAACACCGCCCGCGCCAAATTGACAACTTCCCATAATACTGCTACGATATCACTACAGAGACAACGAATCTACCAAGGAGAATTATTATGTCATGGACTGTATTTATCATTGTTAACCTCATGCTTCTTGTAAGCATGAAAATCAATGGCAAAATCATCAAGAAGAATGCACAAGAAAATATCGACAACAACAAAACGTACAAGATTGCACAATTTTATTCATATTCTGACAAAGAGAAAAACGCACTCAAGATCGGTCTAGTGCAACTTGCATTTGCTGTTTTCTATCTTCTATTCAACGTGATTGCAGTTATCGTATCGCTATTTTCCGGGAAATTCCTCCTCACACTCGCAGCAATCGCCATGATTGTATGGCGCACAAAGATTACTGTTAACAAGTAACTTGACAGTACAGCAAGACACGCTGTGTTCTTCTGACATAGAACAGTACAACAACCACTAAGGAGATATACCATGAATACTATCGTGAAGAATAAGTTTATTTCTATTACTACGATGAATAACGAACAGGTTAAAGAGTTTGAATCACAAGATGCAGGCGACACGCCGTTTAATGAAAGCAAATCGTTTGTATACTCTTCTGAGCAAATGAAGAAGAATGGTTACAATTCCTTTTTCTCTGTGAGTACAGATAAGGGGAAATCTACTGTGTATCTTAAGATTCCTGCAATTATTCAACCGTTTTTCTCAAAACTGTTCAGTATCACCAATAGTTTAATTGCGCGCGCTAACAAGAATTCTACACGTCATGAATATAACGTGCGCTAAAGTCGTGTGCGTTTCCCCCCACAACGGATACTCATATATTTTGTTCAACATGATTGCATAGCGCACAAAGATCACCATTAACAAGTAACTTGACAGTACAGCAAGACACGCTGTATACTGACATAAAACATCAAAACAACCACTAAGGAGACACATTATGAAGAAGTTTGCAGCCACCGTCTACATCACAGCAGAAAACGAGGACAAAGCACGACAGATTCTCGCAGAACGCATCAATTACGACGAAGAATACGATGGTGTAGGTGACTACGAAATCGATGCTGACTGGAACGGCGAAGCATAAACAACAAACGGTAGTAACAAACACCTAATCCAATGGTGCTGTAACTGTTACTACCGTCGTCTCATTTACATACTATGTGCTACCGGCAACAATACCTATTATGTTTCATAAAATCCATATTTCTCCCCACAAGTAACTTGACAGCATCCTTCGCTCTTGTTATACTTAAAAGCGAACTTACACACGATACGATAATCTTTAAAGGAGAAGATACAACTCATGGAAAACGCTTCCACCGTTAACACGTTCGCACCAGAAGATGTATACCTCGTCTACGAGGACGAGAACACTCGTGAGCAGTACGACCAGAGCGTTGATACGCTTGTGCAAAATGGCACCCTAGTATCAGACGATGATCAGGATATGGAGATTACTTCCGTATACACCCCTGTAGTAGTCGCCAAGCCGGAAAACGCCTACCTTATCTACGAAAATGGCGACCGCCAGTGTGTCGCAGATTTGGTGCAAAATGGCACGCTAGTATCAGACCAAAGCGAAGACCTAGAGATTGTCTCCGTTGAGGTAGTCTCCGAGTTCATCTAGAAAATAGCCAAGAGCGGGAAAATACCCCGCTCTTTTTATACTCACACAATACATAATAAGTGCATATAAAATCTTCACCAAGAACTTGACAAATGGTTCATACCCATGTGATAATAGACGTGTTCCACAAAAAGAGCACACAAGGAGAAAAAGATATGTCCACGCTTACCACTACCCCTACTGCACTGTCCCGCGCGATTGTCCAGGTAGCAGAAACTCCTATTGGTATTCGCCCAATGCCAGATAAGATTCTTGTCGTTGACGGCGAGAATGTACTTTATATCTCCGTCGAAGCAGTATCAGGAGACGATGGTGTACTCTCCCGCATTGACTACACCATTAACGCTGATAAGGGCTGGGTATTTTCCGTTCCTCGTCCAACGCGACTTAACTCCGCTCACATCAACGCTAAGGTTATTGATAACTCCAAGGCGATTAAGGCGAAGTTTTTCAATATCGTGTCGTAACTCGTAACGGAAAAAATAAAAAACGGGGCTTTTGAAAAGTCCCGTTTTTATATCATTATGATTTTCACATAGTAAGTGAATTGCTACTACAACATGATATGTGACGGTATGTGACATGTTGAAATAACTTACGTTTGTATCCAATCAAGGATGAAAGAATACAAAAAATATATAAGGATATATCGTATTAATGGCTGTTATATCAAGCGATATGCAATTATATTCATGCAGTATTACAGTGAATATATACCTGTTGAACTGCGATAATGTCAAAAATCAAAAGATGTAGAAAAAATTTCGATGCTTCATGTTGACAAGATTATCTTCTCCATGCCATAATAGATCATGTCACAACGACACAAGACATAGACAATACAATATCAACCAAAAGGAGAAAATATCATGGCTCGTACTTCTACCATCACCAAGCAGGACATTATCAACGACGTTCACCGCGTTGCAGCAAACCACGACGGCAACATTCGTATGTCGTACTACCTTGCAGAGGGTGCTTTCTCGCTGGGTACGATCAAGAAGTTCTTTGGTGGCTCTACTAATGAGACGTTTGCACAGATTTTGTCCATCAGCGCTACTGATGAAGCAATGGACAATTCTACTGTGCGTATGCTGGCTGTTAAGGCGATCAAGGACATGGGGCGTGCTGGTATCAAGACCAACACCGAGAACTTTAACCGCCACGCTCGTGGTATCAATTCTAAGGACGTGTCTGCAATCTACGGCTCGTTTGCAGAGGGCGTGCGCGAGATGGGTTACGAGGTTGACGAGGTAGCACCTGTTAAGGCGCGCAAGAAGCGCTCCGACGCTAAGATCGCTGCGTAGATCGAAATAAGTATCGCTTACCTGGTGTGTCCAGGTAAGCAATATTTTATTATTTGTCACATTACCTACTATGTGTGGCGCGGGTGGGATAGGTGTATCAAAATGGCATACATTATAACCAGCACTACCCGGCGCACCATCCCCCATACAAGTTGACAACACACAACTATGCACTTATCATAGACGTAAGAAACAACCGATCATAAGGAGACACACAATGGAACGCACCCGCTACATCGTCAAGCAGACCGCGCTAAGCGATAACGAGTTCGCATACATCATCCCCCAAGCAGGAGACGAAAACGAGTACCAAAATTCCAAGGTGTCCGACTGGTTTGAACACGGCGCAATCACTGTCCCGTCTGATAACGGATATGATGTGATGATTCGATTCAATCCACAACACGACATTGACACCCTACTTCTACAGCACGGCTTTGTCTTTGACAATGACCGTATTCACGTTTCCCGAGTGTAAATGATAATATCTCGCTGTGATAAACGGTGCGATACAACGCAACATACATACTATGTTGGAACACTCCTTTAACCAATGACTTGACAACATCATATCGCTATGAGACAATACGAACAACAAGATAACGCACCAAGGAGAAATCACAATGGAAAATACTGCTGTTGTTACAGTCGATGATGAACTTGTTGAGGTCGCACTAGAAGAATATCTCGCAGACCAACAGCAAGAACACGTCGTTGAAATCAACGATGATGTACTTTCTGCATTGCGTTTATCGTTTGGATAAGGAAAACGTGCTGTGAGCACGAGATATGTGTAGATCAGACATGAGAACTTGACAAGCATGAAGCACGTATGCTATCGTATGATCATGTCCTTAACTGCTGACATGTCTAGTTGGAGTCATGATACATAAGTATCGTCTGGGTTCGAATCCTGGGGTCTGCGTATTTTCGAGGACTAGGATGGCTAGGAAGCCACCGGACGATGATATACCCGTGTAATCAAACTGTAGTTAAAATTATCATATTTAATATGATTATGTTTTACAAAATAACATAATATATGATATACTAATACTATTAGTATAAAAATAAAGGATCAAAATAATGAAATTATCTGAGTATGCAGAAAAAGAAGGAATACAATACCAAGCAGCACACAACCGTTTTACTGCTGGTAAAATTCCTGGTGCATACAAAGACCAATACGGAAGAATTCATGTACCAGACCCTAATACTCAACACGTTGATGAAAACTCCTGTGTTATTTACGCAAGAGTATCTACACCAGGACAGAAAGAAGATCTTCACAAACAATCAGAAAGATTAAAGAATTTTGCCATTTCTCGCGGTTACACTATAATTAACACAGTAGAAGAAGTCGCATCAGGTGTAAAAGATGATCGTAAAAAACTTGAAAAATTATTACAATCACATGACCAATGGAGTGTTTTGATTGTTGAACATCGTGATCGTCTTACTAGAGTAGGTTTCGGATATTTTGAAATGTTTTTGGAATTACTCGGGAAAACAGTACTTGTCGCTGATGAATCAACAGATTCTGACGATGGTAAGACAGAAGATATTCTTCATATTTTATACTCATATACAGCCAGTGAATATGGTAAACATGGTGCAAAAAATCGCGCATTAAAAGCTCAAAAAGAACTTGATAAGCAAGGCGAATAATGTGAGTGTTATGAGTTATAAGAACAATAAACAAAAGACTGAAAAACAAACCAATAAGTTCGTTCGTTCTTATGAGATAAATCATTGTGCTAACCAATTAAAACAATACAATACATACGAGTTTATTACTCATGAATGGAGAAGCGCTCTTACATGGATCAAACAAAAATACATTTCTCTTATTCGTAACGGGATGAGTGATTTACGATTACTTACTAAAGAAGAACTTGATTTTCCAGAAACGCTTCCTATTAGTGGTAGAGTATTGAAAAATGCTATGAATCAGGTATTACAAGATCTAAAATCATGGCAAGAACGTGCTGTGATAACAGGACGTAGGATTATACACGATTACATCGAAGAAAATAATCTTAATGATCAACAAGCACATACGTTGTTTAAAATGAATAAATCAAGACAATGGTTTCAGTTTCCTTGGAATTATTTTAGTGAGAGAATATTGAAAACAGAACCGTTTCCTGTGTATGATAAAACAGTGAGTATGATCGTTGATGATTATACTTTAACTGGTGGAGGTATTAAATATTCTCGTGATGATGTTATGCATGATTTATGGATGACAATAAAACTTGGAACCTTAATGGAACTCGATATACCCGTTGAACGATCAGTATATTTTGAAGAACAAATGTCTCGTGGTAGTGAAAATAAACGCACTACTATAAGTTTCAAGAACGGTTATATGCAATTATGGCGCAGTGTGGAGATAGAAAAAGACGAGACTGAGGATGACACTCGGGACGGTTTTATTGCTGCTGACTGGGGTATCACTACTATGTTTTCTACCAGTGATAATCGTTTACTAGGAGTAAGAATGATCGAAAAGTTAAAGGATTGGGATAAAGAATTATTACAATTAGAGCGTGATTTAAAGAAGAATAATGTGAAATTGAAGGAATCTAAGCGTTATCGTAAGTTTCAATCACGGATTCGTAAGTATGTGAAAAATGAGATAGGACGTATTCTCAATATTCTTATACAAGAGGGGCATTCTGTATATGTTTTTGAGGATCTTGATTTTCGCCATGGCGGTTTATCTAAACAGATGAACCGTATACTCAATCGTGCAGGACGTGGTGTTGTAAAGAAGAAATTGCGTTCTATGACAGAAGAACATGCTTGTGATGTTATCGAGGTTAATCCTGCGTATACTTCTCAGGAGTGTTCTTCGTGTGGTTTTGTGTTTTGGAAGAATCGTCATGGTAGTAATTTTCATTGTCTTGCTTGTGGTTTAAAATTGCATGCTGATGTTAATGCTGCTCGTAATATCTTGAGACGTTCTCAGGATGGGCTAGTTTTAGCGTATAAGTCAAAAGAACAAGTACTCACAATATTGGATGAGCGTTATTATGCCCGTTGGGGTGTTGATGCTCATGTGTTGCGTGATCTATACTTGGAGAAGGAAACTGGTGTGAGAGTTTCTGGGTAACGTTCTTTGCAGTTGTGCTATGTGCGAACGTTTGAGGGCGCACGTAAGTCTTAGTATCATTTTACTATGTTTTGTATTATTTCATAGTAAACACTATAATGAGACAAACTGTTACTGCGCAGGACACGGGTATTAGTCTTTTCATGGGGCGTTTTACCTTGTATCGTTTTGTATTTCATTATGACATACATTTAAGATAACACTACCCGCGCCAAAACCACTCCTACACAAAACCACATACTATGTATCATCCCTCCCCCCCTAAACACACCCCTCTGTCTAGAAGCACCCCTTACTCCCAGACAATCTTCCCACCGCGTTTTTCCATCTCACCGTTTCTAAAATCCTGTCGCCACATAGCATTATCCTCACCGCGCCACTCAACATAACTCCCATCAGCAACATACGGTGAAAGTGCTTCCAAAAAGTGCGTTTCCGCGCCCATCTTATTATCGTAATACAAGATAGTCACATCACCGTTGAGTTCCACATCGGTTTCAAAACCAAGCGCGTTTAAAATCTCTTCCACAGACGAATACACCTCGTCATAGTTCCACGGCATCCAAGAAAACCAGCGCGTAGGATCGTCAGCAACAGACTCAGAACCAGCAGGCTTTACCTCACGCCCGCCACCGCCAGTTTTCAACTCATCACGCGCATTAAGCGCACACAACGCATCATACGCCTTATCCAAGTTCTCAGCAGGGATACGGAAATCCACATTCATCGTGCCTACGTAATAACCCATTTTTTGCAATCCTTTCGGTCAATATATCGTACACACCTATTGTAAGCGAACACCTATAGATTGTCAATTTCTCACACCAAATTGACATTGTAGAAAACCCCCTGATATACTTATCAAGTAACAATCCGATACACCGACTACAGGAGGACAAAAATATGGTCTACAACCAAGAACACGAAGCACTCGCTAAGCAACTTAGCGATGCAAAGAGCAAGATTGCCAACGACACCACGAATGAAGATGAACTTGCGAAAGTTGCATACGGAGCACTACACGCCCTCTACAACATCTTGTTTGAAGCCGACTACGAGGGTTTTATTACTAGCGATAACGTTGCATACAATATTGACAACGATGTAACCCCCGCTATCAAGAACCTTTAATAGCAAGTCCCGCTGTCCTATCGCCCTAAGTTGGTGATGGGACTACTGCTATACATATCACATAGTAAGTCCTACACATTTTGTACTTGACTATGTATTGAACTATCGTTAACATAGAATACAAACGACACGTATCATAAGAAAGATTCAATCATGTTCAATAACGACGAGATATCGCAACTCGAAGAAGCGTACACTTGCGGTAATTGCAATTTTCTCGCGGTAGAAATCGCCCGCATATACCCGAACTATGAGGTAGTTGTTAACGCGCTCGAACATTCTACGCCACAAGCGTATAATCATGCGCTTGTGCGCCACGTACATACTGGCGAACTGCTTGATATTACAGGTGTCTATAGTACGGAACAGAAATTTCGCGCCCGCACCATATTCGGAGAGCCCGGATACTGTATTACCACTCCAGATGACACGTTCACAGCCACGCCAGGAGACGAGATGTTCGATAATGTCACAGTAGACCAAGCAATCTCCTATATGCTTGAACAAGGCTGGATAGATATGTAAATAATACAACTTACCAGCAATAACGTTGATAACAGCGCGATTTGACACAAATATATACGCCTGATACAATGATAACCATACAAGCAAGAACAGCATTTACACCAATCTTGCTTATCATAAAGGTTATGATTCTCGGTACAGACATAACTTTTACAACAGTACCATCACGATAGATGCTCACGTAACCTGTTGGCGAGTACTTCGTGACATTGACAGCCAACAGGGACAACACTAGAAGCACTTATCGCTATATGTTGATTATGTTTCTGGCGTTGACATGATCTACTTAGTATGTCATTTTGATACACCGTACCCACCCGCGCCACAAACTTGACAACGACCACGAACTCGATTATATTAGAACCCGTACACGAAAAGATTACACACCCAAGGAGAAATACTCATGGACTGCTACCAGGTAGCACAACGATACGTCAAAACGGTCACTAAAGAACTCGCAACCAACGACGCGAACATTCTCACCGTGCTAGAAAAGATTGACACGCCAATAATGCTTACCCCACACACGTATATCGCGTTTGAACAGTTCGGTGATTTCCATGTAGGTGTCAATATCGGTTGCAGCCCAAAAAATAGCAACGTCGCGTATGTGACTGTAAGAGTCAACGACAATCCAGATTCATTCGTTCGTCTTTCCTCTCATAACAAGAATGTGTACCACAATTCTAATTACACGACTGATTGGGTTGAAGAAGATTTCGTTGTGTGGGAAGATGGGGCGTTTTCGACCGTTTATCGCTAAGAGCAAGGCGGGTTCGAAAATCCCCGCCCTTTTAGTGGTCCCACACGTACTATGTGTCATAGTGGTATATACACCACCCAACCCCACCTGCTCCAACCCCCATATATAACTTGACACCGCCACAATCAACCACTACAATAAAACCTATATCAACCAATAAACACAAGGAGAAATCACAATGAGTGCTCTCATTACGTTCACAGCACAGGACTACAACACCAAAACTACGTTTAAAGCAAGCGCCAACCTCGATGACAACGCGCCCTTAAATGTACGAGACTTCCTGGAAGAACTCGAAGTACTAGAAAACGGAGAGATTATCTTCAACGAAGGAGACAACCTCACCTATGATTCCGTAGCAGATTTCGTCCAAACCAACCCCACATGGTTTCGATTCTACGACGAAAACGGAAACGACATTACGCAAAATGATGAATTTGATGATTTCACAATCCTGTCCTACTTTTAACTAGGCTCCCCCACCCCTTGTAATGGACACCTCTTAACGGTGTTATCACAAGGGGTGTTTTTTCATACTCAAAATTAATGATACATAGTATGTAATACGCCTTTTATGCAATGATCACGCATCACTAGAGAAGCATACAAGAAATGCATCAAATCGAGACGATCAGATTAGTCCCCCTCACACCAACAAAGAGGTAACACACGATTTCAGCATCGTTACACAAAACAAGAAGAATTCATAACGCTGTTCTTCTTGATGTGTTCCAAAAGGTATTACCAATCGGAGTAGTGAACGGTCCTCCATAGTCTTAAAAATATCTGATCGCAAACAACAAAGGTTAACACCCGGTTGGTCCGAAAGGCTGTGTTCCGTTTGAATAAGGTTAGGATATCCTAAGTAAGGGAGTCCTGTCCTAACTAAGGATAGGGTAACCTAAATGGTTGTCCAAAAGGTGATATTAATTGTCATTACATAATATGTATACATATAGACATAATTGGTGTTGACATAGTTGGTGATTGTTGGTCTTAATGGGTCATAGTTGGTGATCGTTGGTTTTATTAGGTGATAGTAGGTGATCATTGGTTTTATACCAAGATAGTTGGTGTTTGTTGGTCTTAATAGGTCTTAGTAGGTGTTTGCTGGTCTTATTCGGTGATAGTAGGTGATTGTATGCAAACTGTTGGTTTTATTTAAAGATAGTGAGTATATCTAATATGATTGCAATATTGAGTATGTAACAACATGGTCGTGAATAATCATTGAAAACAATTATTTTTGTAAATATTGACAGAAGATGGAAACATAACATTCTTTTTATGAAGAAGAAAAATCCGCCCCCCCTGATAATTTTCAAAAAACCTCTATAGTCTAAATGGTAACACTCAGGACAATACTTAAGTGTTATTCTTTTCGATTGCTATGAAAGTACCCCCCCCTAGAATTTTCAAAAAACTCCTCAAGTCTAAATGGTAACACTCAGGACAATGCACCCCCCCCTAATTATGACTGCTGCCCATTGTGAGCAACAATCATAAGCGTATCTCGCAACGAGGAAGGTTTACTATATGCTCGTGAGGACGTATCAAAGAACAGTCTTTCTGTCACCCAAAATGTTCCATCGTCTTTTTGCGACACGATAACTTCTTTATCATCGCTTTTGACATAAAACTCCAAAGGTTTTCCACCAGTTCCAGTGATATAGTGGTTAAGAAGATCTGCAAAATATCCATCAAGAAGATCAACAAGAGAATCAATGCGTTCTTCTGTACGGTATTTTTCTCGTAGATCAAGTTCGAACGATGCGTATGGCAAAAAGTAATTATCATAAACATACTTGCCGTTGACGTAATGACCACGGAACTGTTCAGCATATTTAAGATTGACCTTCTTTACAAGAGGATGCTTGAAATACTGCTTTAAGCAGCGCGTGACTGGTTTGCTCTTATATGGATAAGTATCTTCATCGTTTTCTTTTTCAAACGTGTCAAAAACGATCTCACAAGCATCATGGTCTTTTCTCCAAGAATCGTCTTCTCGCATCATCTTAACGATAAGATTGTGCTTTTTCGTGATCGCCTTTTTAAGATCATCGTTGAGTTTGGTGAAGTACTGATCGTACTTTTTCTCAATATCTTCGATTTCTTGACGTTTATTTTCTACAGTTTTATCGTATGCATCTTCTTCAAACTCAACTGCTTGTGATGCTTGTACAACCTTGTTGATATCAAATCCCATAAGTGTTTCCTTTCATACGTGTATACATAGGATATTGGCTCGAAACGATATAGTCAAGTTCGTTTCGTCGTGAAGGAAGGAACGTACCTCCTTGCTATACAACCATCCTTATGTTATAATCCAACCACATCATAGCGAAAGGATTATCATGAGGACAATACACATTAATCAGTTTACGTATCAAAAACTTGTCAAAGAGATTTCTCATTATGAACATCATGATGGTTTTGTCCGGGATATTGTAGATATCTTTCTAGATAATAACGGAAACATCATTTTAGAAGTTATGGAAGATGAATACGCACCGTTTGACAATACGGATGCATTGTTAAGCACAAAAGAAATCTTGAACGTTTTTGACACGCATCAGGGATTCCTTCATGACGAATCGCTTGTATTTGCGTTTTCTCAAACGGGAAATAATGTCAATATGTTATATCCGGTAATTGGTTTTGAACGTATTGATCCTCCGAAAGATTCTCAAGGAGTATCATTCGGTATCACCACGATTGTTCTAGGAGATAGTGAGTAAACTTCTTTAATGGATAACTTGAAGAATGTTTCCATTTTCTCCTTCGAGCACTGCTCGTCCCTGTACGATGTCAGTATCTTGGATAATGTTGCATAGCACACGCCATTTATCATCGTCGCCTCCTGCGTTATGCTTTGCGTAATACTTTTTCGCTGTGTTGTGGTTGATTGTACGCAGTGAGATGTTTTCCACGCCGTTGATGCCGATATCAAATGTGAAATCGAATTCTGGGTACTCTTGTAATAGCGCATTTTGAATGGCGTATGAATCGTACGCATTGCTGATGTGATATTTTTGCAATACGTTGTTTTTGACTTCATCTTTCATAGTCAAAGTATTGTCAGTAAGAAAATAGTTGTATCCCATGATGTGATCTCCTTTTGTCTATATGCTATTGATTGTACTGTAGGAGTTGATGTGGTGTCAAGTTTTCATTGAAGAATACTTCATACAAAAGGTGCTGAGTGCAAGTAACATAGTATGTGTCATTATGGCACGCGGGAAGAAAAATACTACCCGCGCCACACAATTAATCCCCCATCCACGAAATCGTTTTATTACGAAACACTAACTGTCCACCGCGCACCTGCACAACCTTGCCACCAGTAAAATCAAATACTAACGCGCATGCACTTTCCACCCACGATTTTTTAATACATCCTGCATGAGACTTAATAAAACGCGCAATCACATTCGACACAATCAACGGGTCATGCGTGCTTAACATATCAACATCAACAACACCATCTACAACACACTGATGATATGCTGCATCAACAAAATGCTGCACAAAATCTCGCTCCTTTTGCACCATAAAGGCAGTCGTAGACAACTTCTCCACCATGTCTACTCCCAACTGATCACTCATAACAGGCAGTACAGTATTGCGAACACGCACACGAGTATAATCATCACACTCATTATGCGGATCATTCCAATACTTCACCCCGTATTGGTCACACGCTTTTTGCGTATCAGACTTCGTAATATTTTCCAACATAGGACGATACACAACACCCTTATCATGCGAAGACACAATACGCATACCAGTAATAGCAGAAGACCCAGAACCTTGCTTAAGTCCAAGTAGCACCGTTTCCGCCTGGTCATTTTTCGTATGTCCAACAACGACGTTTTCACCATACGAAAACAGCGCATTATAACGCGCATCTCTTGCAGCATCTTCCACGCCAGTATTCGTGATATGTACATCTACCTTATGAACAACACACGAAATACCATAATCTTCTAGCATAGAGCGTGCGGACGCAGAAAACTGTGCAGAATCATCTTGCAACTGATGATCAACCACAACAGCAAGAAAATCGTACCCCTCGTCTTGCATAGCGTATGCAAGTGCTACAGAATCGCTACCACCAGAAACACCAATGACATAATGACGGTCTTTTGGCATGTGCTTGAGCAATTCCTTGCGGATCTTATAAGCGTAATCAACAGTCATGGGATAAAACTTTCTTCTTTGATCGTGTTATTTCTTTGATGTTTCCCATTGTAATACGCAACAGAAGATAGTGCAAGTTGATAACATGAGCATAGTTACTCGATATTGATAATCCAACGGGTTTTCCCGCAATCCCATACTCTATCAATACCGTTAAGGCGCGCCATTTCTGCTTCACTTAAATTCTCGTCATAGATAAGGTCAGGATCGTTTTTAAAACGTTTGCGACGATAGTTAAACTTATGCACACGCTTTTTCCCAACAACATACTTATAATCAGGTTTCAGTACCTTGTCTTTTTCAAACCCTAGTGTTTCATACAGTCTACCATCAGAGACTTCATGATCAGAAAAAGTGATGATTTCATCAAACTCCCAATGATGCGATTGCTTTATCACATATGATAAAAACTTCCCCATGCCACCGACTACCTGTATTGATGTAGCGTACCTATCAAGATACAATGATGTTTTGTTCTTTCTCCATATAGACACAGCAACAAGTTGTCCAGTATTGTCATACAATCCTAAATAATATGATCCTTGTGTGTATCCTTGGATATGATAAGCGTTCATAAAGTCTCTCGCAGTGGAAATATCTATATGATGAATAGATGTTTTTCGCGCGTAAACCTTTTTCCCTGTGCTGTGCTTAAGTTTATATGCAATCATCGATTGCACTATTGTTTTATTTTCATCCCAATCATCTTCCCAAATTGTAATTAACTGCACACCTTTTTGTTGTGCTTGTAGATATTTTTCTTTATGATAGTTACGATGTTTTCCTTGTGCTTCACCATGCCAATACAATCCGTTAAATTCAATCCCGATACTATACTCAGGGATAAGGACATCTATTTCTTTTCCTTCTAAGAGTTCCTTGTTGTTTCGCACAATGACAACATCATCAGGAACGATATTACGGATGTACGTGAAAAGTTCTTCTTCTTTTTGAGAAGATGAATTATTCGTACACCGTGGACAAGATGTATGAGAGTTTACCCTTTGATATACAGTTGCTTCCCATTCATGACCATTATCACATTTCCATAGTGCTTTATATGCTGAATTATAAGACAATGACGAAAAATCAGTATCATTTTTTTCGCTATATTGTTTTTCTAGGTCTGGTCTTTTGATAGCAAGCGAGTTACATATTTTACATTTAGGTAATTGTGGATTACCATTTTTTCTATGCATTTTTCGTGGTGAAATAGTTATGCTATGTCCACAATCAAGATCGAAGATAACCTCTTTCCTACTTGCTTGTGTTATTTGTGATACATCAATTGTATTATCAGGGGATATGTGATCATATATGTCTGGATCGGTTACTGATAATGGTGATGATCGCTGTTTATTACGATAGCATTGTAAGCATCCTATTGTTTTCTTTTTCGTGAGATTAGTGTGCATCCTGTTGATTGGTGCTTCCCACGTATGTCCACATGTGGGACATTTCCAGGTGATCTGTTGTGATGATGATTTGGATACTTCATCTGGATGAATCGAGTTGCTTTCATCCCATAAGTGGAGAGCATCTGGATGTGCTTGTGCAAAACTTGTAAACTTTTTCATAGTTGACTAGTATACTATTATTTTGGTGCGCCCGGAGGGGTTCGAACCCTCGACCGACGAATTATGAGTTCGCTGCTCTAACCGCTGAGCTACAGGCACGTTGTTCTTCTTGGTGTTGTTCTCTTGAAGAACTGTGAGTAACTATAACACGGGTGTTTTCTCATTGTCAAGTTTCCGTGTTTTACTCGTTCTTTAGTGCGTTTACCTGGGAAAATAGGACGAGATTAAAATAGAAAAATATTGTGAGAAGATCACTGGTAGCACTATAATTTGCATGAGATAGAACAAAGTACTATAGTTATCACCTACATGTAGACACAAGGAGAAGTATGTTTTCAAAGTTTAGCAATTATGACAATACTGATACACAAAGCACATCGCATTCTGCAATGATGGAGTTTGCGCAACAGCAAGTGCAAAAATACGACAAGGACGCAAAAGTGATCAGTATTAATGCTGGTGCAGATGTGTCAAGCAATAATGCATCTTTGTCATATCCTTTTGATAATTATAATGTGACGTTTGAAATTATTGCATTAACTTCTTCTGGACATGAGCGCACAGCATATTGTACGTTTAATGAGTTCATTGATTTTCTTGTCCAGTATGATAACTAAATCTATATAGCGAAAATAAAAATACCACCATGAGGATTTTTCCTTTATGGTGGTATTTTTATATGTATATACATAGTACGTAATAGTTGATTTTATATCTACATAGTGAGTGATAGTTGGTCTTAATGGGTGATAGTAGGTGATAGTTGGTCTTAATAGGTCTTAGTAGGTGATCGTTGGTTTTAATGGGTGATAGTAGGTGATCGTTGGTTTTAATGGGTGATAGTAGGTGATCGTTGGTCTTAATGGGTGATAGTAGGTGATCGTTGGTCTTAATAGGTTATAGTTGGTGATTGTTGGTTTTATACCAAGATAGTTGGTGATTGTTGTTCTTTATTTTGTAATAGATATATACTATATTTATAAGGTTGATAAATGCAGACCATATTAAAGAACATATAGATATTGTTATTATGCATATAGGTCTTAGTGACTATCTCTATGTGTATGAAAACAACAGGGATAACATAATGTAAGTCATGGTGAGAAATGAAAATGTGTAGAACATATCGATGATGGGTGATGTGTCGATAATGTATTGTATAGTGGTAATGGAGGATAAAAAATGGGAGGGGGGTATTATTTTTTAAAAACGTCTATGGTTGAAATGGTAACACTTGTGACAATACAAGAGAAATCTTGATTTTCGCCACATCTTCATCTATACTGTCATGATACATACCATTTCTCATTAATACAATCATCTATTAGATAATTATTATCAGAAAGAGCATCGTTATGTCAATCAAAAGGACTATGTATGGTTTTATACCATTATTTCTATTATATGTAATGTCTCTTACATTAAATTCTCATGCTATCTCTAATAAAGATACAACACAACAGCAAGTACAACTTACAACTATACAAGCAGAACCTTCTATAGAGGAAGATGTATCAAATGTCCTAGAATCGAACTTTCCAGAAGATCCAGAATCACTACTCCATGAGAAGGATGTAGAATATTATCATGATGATACACCAGTAGAAACGCAACCTATTGTAAATATTGCACAGGGAGACAGGATTCATATTGGACAGAAAAACTGCACAGCAGGGTATGTTGATATGGATACCAATCAGTTGTTCCTTGCGGGACATTGCACAGTATCTTTAAGAGAGAAGGTCTATAACGATACTTGGGAAGAAATTGGTGAAGTGATACAAGATGATCTTGTTTATCATGAAGGTGAGTTTTGGTTACAACCACAAGACTTTGCAATTGTGCAGTTATACGGTAAAAGCACACACAATGAACCGAACGTTTTTACCGGAGATGGTGTTGTAGATGTTTCTGATGTAGAATTTTATGATGAAGTATGCGCTTATGGTGCGACCACACAACAGGTGTTTTGTGGATATATAGAAGAATCAGACAATGGACTGTTTGTGTTTTCTCTTGATGGGGACTTGCAAAAAGGAGATTCTGGTGGTCCCGTATGGATTCCGCACAAAGGATTGATCGGTACTGTATCTGGAACAGAAGATGGATATTACACATCATCCTATATCAATATCTAGGGGTGTTGGGAAAAAACTTTGATGTTATGTTCTCCGTTATGGAACACAGATCTAACATACTATGTGTTGGATCTGGCGCGAATGGTAGATGTATGTCAAATTGAATCTAAATATATGACCGAACCTATTTTTCTACAGGATCTCCCCAAATGTATTTTCCATTGATGACTTCATCATAACGGATAGTACCGTCTTCTTCCTCCCATTGTACAAATGAGCCATTTTTCACATACCCAGCAGCAATTTCGAGAATGCTCGTACCATAGGTGAGAACATTATCGTGTCCGATGATAGCAACATTACCATTATTATCTACGCGATAATCAAGATGGACCTGATCAAGCATATCAAAAAGATTGTGGATTTGATACATATCAATGCTCGTAGGAAACTTTGATTCTTGTTCTACGATGTACTCGTACGATTTTTCAAACACGTCGTGAAGTGCATTGTGTGGGATAGAAAAGTCAGATGAAATGATATAAGCCTGGATAGACATGCAATTTACTCCTTATTGTTTCGTGTACTTTTATGATAGTCCCGCAGAATGTATGGTGTCAAGTTCATTGATTCAATCAATTGTTTTGTTTAAGAAAACTTTTCTTATAAACTTGACATACACAATCCAATGTCTTATAGTAGTTAGTGCATTGCGAACGCGACTTTCTTATGAGTTGTACAAATATCCCGGTAAGTACGTAAAAATCTTTGTACTTACCGGGATATTTGTATTATTGTAAACTATTGGGTATACTATAGAAAATGATTGTATAAGGAGAAAAATACATACATGTCACCAGAAGATATTGCAAATCACCATGTTGATAGGATCATTTCCTTGTTATCAGAAAACGGGAATGATATTATGAAAGCTCTTGGATATGTGTACGGGAAAGTACAACTTACTGATCTTTTCGGAGAACTTGGGAGTAAGAAAAAACGTCTTTCTGGAATATACCAGGGAGATAACTATCAGGTGAAAACTACTGTATATTACGAGGATAAGGAAAACTTTGAACTTATCAGCAGTATCACAGCAGAAGTGTTGTATAACGATGGTGATGAACATATATCTATTTATACTCACCGAGCATCACTCGATCAAATAGCAGAATTGCTGTAACATGAGAAAGGTACAAACATTGTCTATTTCACCAGAAGATCTCGCAAATCATTTCCTCGACCGCATAGAATATTATGCTGGAAAATATGGGAGTTGTACGAGAGCAATTCGCGACGTTATATGTCCTGATGTAGAAGAATTGGATGTGTCGAAGAAAACAGATTATTATCGTTGCAAAAGCAATCGCAGTAACTATAGCATTGATGTAGATGCGTCATATATAAAAGATGATATTCGATATGTTGAAATTCATCTTTTTATTGATGATGATAATTTAGGACGATATAGGTGCATAGAATATAGAACAATTTCTGTTTCTCAACCTGTATTTCCCTTGCGAGGAAAGACGATTCCTGCTTTTGTAAAACAGCAGTCATTAGGAAACAGCGGTATTGCTTCACGAGCAAGAAGTATTATTTCTGATGATCAAGACGTATACGCAACACCAAGGAGTCTACGAGAAGTTCCATGATATCGCTTGTAGTCAATACAATATTGACAAGTAAAACTTATATAGATATACTATATGGAAAATCTACAAGGAGAATTTCATGAAACAGTTTTTTACGCGCGTTATTACACCTAATGGTGATATAAATGTCATACATATGGCATATATTGATATAGATTCATCACAGTTAAGGTTTTCTGCATTAGATGATAATGCATATAAGCAATTTTCTGATGATAGTGTTTCGGGAAAGATAAAAGCAGCGATGAGTGGTGGAGCATCACTAGAAGATGTTGCTGATATTCTTCATAGAAATGATGTGAAAGATGCATCTTGCGTTATTATTGATGGCATAAGCATGGAAGAAGTTCTTGTAGTACCTGTTGATAATAATGTCTATGCTGATAACACAGAAGAAGAATATGCAGAGCCGTTTTCTGTGCGCGATATCATGTATATGATTGCTGAGAAGTTTTTGAAAAGGTTCATTTATTCGTTAGAAAATAATAGTGCTGAGATTGCGTTTAAGAGTGCGTTTTCTGGTGCTGTTCGCTTACAACAAGTAGAAATTGAAAACGCTCCTGATTTTGCTGATGATGATACGTTGACATTTTCTGATCAAGCACTCATAGAATTCTATCAATTGCGTCTCGCTGTGATAGGAAATATGTTTCGATCAAGCGCAACGTCGAATAACGGTATGATCCGTATTGATGTATTCGGAGAACATGATGATACGCAACCTGCAACAGTTGTGGTGGCGAAATTTGATGAACGAGGATTGGTGCAGTAATATTGTTAACTGTGTAATAATGTAAGTTAACAGTAAAATGTGCAAACAGCGAGTGATATACGATCTTCTTTCTTTTCATACATACTATGTTACTTGTATTGAACAAGTAATGATTGTGCTGTATAAATAATAAAAATAATCCTCTTGGTTTTTAAGAGGATGATTTTTATTATTTATACATTTTTGTTTATGCAACAATGTCATTTATTGTTCTAATGATTCTGTATATTATTCCGTGATTCACGCTTCCTCCTGTGGAAGTGACAGGACCAGTTCCTTCAAGTTGTCCAATAGCGTATTGTCCTTGTACTACTTGTGGGGTGTACGGAAGAACTACAGGTTGTTGTACCACTTGTAATGGTTGTATACTACCATTTGGTACGTTATTGTTAATAATGGTATTTCCTTGTTGTGGATAGTATACATTATGAGGGATAGCAGGTGCTCCTGGAGCTCCATCTTTTCCTGGTTCACCTTTCTCGCCCTTTTCACCTTTCTCGCCCTTTTCACCTTTCTCACCGTCTTTTCCTGGTTCTGGTGGAGCAGCGGTGATGGTAGTGTTTCTTTCAATAATTACTGGGTCTTCTGGTTTAGGTGCTGGTTGTTCTTGTGGGTCTGCTTCTTTATCGCAAACGGAGATGACAATACCTGCTTGGTCACACCCATCTTCTGCAACTGAGTGAGATCCAACAGTATATGTTACGGAACGATTTTCATGTAGTGTGAAATTATCGGTATATGCTGCACCCCAGGAATTATATCCACGTAAGCTTCTTGGTGAAACGTCTTGATTAATATGGTCTAATTGTAATGGGTCTTCTGTTCGTGTGACAGCACACTGATTAGATCCCATGAGACCATGTTCAGTATTATTTTTCACATTTCTTCTTGTTACTTCATCATTCTTAAGAGAGTAAGCAGGCAGGGAGTCACTTTGTCTCGCCCAGCTATACTCCATGAGTGATTGACATCCTTCTTCATATGATCCTGAACTTCCACCTTCTTGGGAACACTTCCATAGTCCTTGTTTAGCACGTATTGGTAAGTATGCAAGATCATCTTCAGTTTTCACAGTACCAGTAAGTCGGAAAGTTGTTACACCAAGAGAAGTAGAATTATCGAAGACAAAGAAATCGTAAGGGTTTTGGGTATCTAATGCACCCATTCCTATAGCGTCAGAATCATTAAGATGAGGCGCAATGTCTTCAGCATCTATATTATATTCTACACGACTGATATTACATCCTTCGTATCCTGGATTAATATATTCATTTTCTACTAAATCGTCTTCAACTATAGAATTGGGATTTATGATACCAGAACTACAGTCACTTCCATCATCGATATATCTACCTAGTTTGAATTTTTTATTATCTTTATTATTTTCAATTTTTTGGATATTGTTTTCAAGATTATTGATCTTTCTTTGAATATCCTTACTATAGCTTATAAGACTATCCTTTTTTAAAGTATCATCATTGTCATTGAGACCATCTATTTGGTTTTGAATATCTTTCAATTGATCTTTGAGATCGTTCAAGTCATTGTTTAGTTTTTCGATTACTTCATTATTCTCAAGTCTATTTATTGCATCAACTTTATCTTCCATGATGGATACCATTCTCTCTCCATCGATATATGAAACATAATTACTATCTTTATTGATAGGTTTAATGTTTCCATCAGCAGTTGTATAATATTTTGTTTCTCCGTTATATTTTATATCAGGATCAAGATTCAATAATGACGTATTAATTTTATCTTCATCTGATAGGTTTTTAAATTTTTCATAAGCTTTATCTGATATTTCTTGTTCTATTTTTACATTATAAGGTTCTTTTAATTTCACTGATGGTCGGTTTCCTAATGCTTTACCATTGTTAAAAGATTCTAGGTCATTAGCAGTTTGAAAACCATTATAATATTCTTTTACTTTTTCCTTGTGTTTTTCAAGGTCTTTATCATATTCTTCTCTCATGTCAGGGTCCATTTGATTGGGATCAATATCTACGGTATTTCCATTTTCATCTTTTTCAAGATACTTATCACGAGGGAAAACAGGATAGTCTTTATTATCAGGATTATATGGAGCAGCCATAATTTCAAGCTTTGGATTTTCTATTACTGATGGAAAGGCAATAATAGACCCACGAACTGTTTGTAAGTGATCTGAAGAAGATACTATATTAGACATTTGTACTGTATAGGATACTTGTATCTCATCTCCAACTTTTTCAACACAAATGTCATCACCAACACAGTTAACCATTCCTCCTGCTCCTGAATTAGTAACATTATCTGCATAGATGATAGCATTAGCGGGAACGATAGTTGAACCAATGATTCCAGCACTTGCTATAACAGAAGCCCCATATTTTAATATATTCTTTTTTCTCATAATACATCCTTTTATTTATATTTTCATCATGTATGATACGTATACCGTACGTCACATAATTATTATACAAAAAAATCATAGATTAAGATGAATTGATTGCTATTCTTGACAAAAACCATGCATACTCGGCATCTTATGAGATAACTGAAGTGAAGGAGATAAAAAGATGACCGAAAACCCGCACACGCTCACTCATCTTTGAGTCGGGTGGGTAGTTCATTATAACGTACGAAAAAATGATGAAAAACATCGAGGATCAACTTGATAACCTTGCAGAAGGGATTACAGAAGAAAGAGGAATTCCTGATGTTGCACATCTTGTCATGCAAGATCGTATTAAAAGCGATGTGATTTTTATGATGTACGAGCAGTTTCAATCAATCGGTGAGGAATATCCAGAACATGCATTAGAAAATTGTATTGAATATCTTGATATGCAGATTCGATGGGATGTGAAACGCACATCAATGTATGACGATGTTAGCGATTATGACCGTATTTCTTTAGATGCATTGCACACCGTGAAATTCTGCACACAGTTTGATCCAGATGATAACTAAAAGAATAATATAGGCATAAAAATTATCCTCTTGAAAATTCAAGAGGATAATTTTTATGATCTATTCTCTATTAGAATATTTTTGCGATTGTAGTCCAAATATTATCTTTGACACTGCCACCTGTTTGGGTAAGAGCACCTTTACCAGCAAAGGTAAGAACTCCACCTGGTTGAACAACTGTTTGTCCTGGAAGATATACAGGATAAGGTTGTGCTGTGTTAATCACATTGTTAATTGTAGGTGTTGTACCTTGGATCACAGGAGCTTCTGGAGCACCTGGTTCACCTGGTTTACCGTCTTCACCTGGAGCACCTGGTTCGCCTGGCTTACCATCTTCTCCTGTTTTTCCATCTACACCTGGCTTACCGTCTTTTCCTGGCTCAGCAGTAACAGTTGGGCGCACGACAGTTGTATCAGGTGTTGGTGTTTCTTCTTTTTCTTCATCGCAACGAACTACTTTAATAGCAGCCTGGTCGCAACCATCTTCGTCTACGCCATATCCTGCAACGTAGTAATCTGTATCTGTTTGAACCGCATTAAGTGCAAATTGTCTAGCATATGCTTCGCCTGCAGAGTATACTGCTCCTTCGGTGTCTTCGTCGGTATAGAATTTATTGAGAGGACGTTTAATTGCGTCTTCACCGATAAGATCGTCACGTCCGAGATCCTTGGTAACACCACACATTGGATTTCCTGCTAGACCATCAGCAGTAAGATTTTTCGCTATTTCAGCGTTGACTTCTTTGTCGTTAATGTCATACTTGGTAAATGATCCTGTTTGTCCCCAGTAGTATTCTTTAAGAAGTTGGCAACCTTGACCGTATCCTCCAAGGTCAGATCCTTCTTGAGAACATTTCCAACTCTTCGATTCTGCTTTAATAGGAAGATAGAACTCATCTACATCAGGATCTACTTTTACATCACCAGTGATTGTAAGATTCATAAGTCCTTGGTATTCGTTTGAAGGAATCTGAATATAGTTATAAAGCTCTAGGTTGCGTGAAGTAGAATCTTCTGGAGTATGTTTGTCATGAAGATCGTCATTTCCGTTTTGATCCATTGCAATATTGGTGTTTACATCTTCGAATTTATACATAAATGCTGGATTGTATTTCAAGAAAGCATCAAAACGTGTTTTTTCAGGAGAATATTTTTCTCCCTCGGTATCTTGTGCAAAACTTTCTGCATTAGAAATTCTATTCGAATAAATCTCTGTCGCACGTTCAAGGTCTGAGTCTGTTCCAATATTGTATATTTCTAGCTTATTGCCTACTTCAATAAGTTTTTCGTCAACACCAATTTGCTGTGCAGTAAGTTTTCCTGGAAGATAACTATCTAGAGTAACTTCTACGTTTCCAAGGACTTTAGGAATAGCAATCTCAATGCCACGGCTTGATGTTTGTCCTGCATCAGATGATTTTACACCTGATGAAACGCCTTGTACTTTATATTCAATATGAGCGGTATTGGTATTTGGATCAATACATGCTTCACCGTTTTCACAATTGATAATACCTGATCCTTCAATAGGGTTGGAAACATTATCGTTTTCTTCTTCTATCTTAGGAAGATCTATACCATCACCGATATAATATGGGTTTGCTTGTTCATCTCGTATTTCTTGAGCGTTTGCTTCGAAAACGTTTGATGAGCTAAATGTTGCTCCTGCAAGTACTGTTGCAGCAACAAGGTTGTTGAAAATCTTTTTACGACTTGTGTTTTTCATATGTACTTTTCCTTATCTATATAATTTACGCGCGCATACGACTGACATATGGTTTGGTATACGTCAGAAGATATAAGTAATTATAGTATATTTTTATCTATTTTGTAGGAATAGTACGTTGTATGTGGTGAAAATACGCGTTACCTGGAGGTTTGTCAATATTTTTCTTGCTATTTTCCTACGCTTGTGATAACATTATCATTAATATATTTGAGTGATTTTAAGGATGTGCATCATGTGCGGTTTTTCTCTTTATAATAGAGACTATTCAACGCTTACCGCTTTGGATATAATTTCTTCTATCCATATTTTTCCACATGATGAAAAGCAGTTTGGTATTATATTTGATGTGTTAATTAACAAAGGTGACTTATATAATGGCTTTCATGAAAAGTTAGCAGTATATCTTCAATCGTTGGGACGAGAATCATTATTAGAAAAGATGCACTATCCTATTATTGTGCAGACAGAAAGAATAACCGATACTTCTACTGTACTGCTTGTGTGTGAATCTCCAGAAGGAATTGTTATTGATCGCATGGCAGTAGATGAATTGAAAAGCCAGAAAGTCAAAGACATGATATTGGATAATAATTGTTCTTTTGATGCGTTTCCTGATATTTTTAATACTGTGCGTTTCGAAGGGACCATGCCTGATAGAAATGATGTTCTAGCAGTGCAGCACTGGTATGAGCATGATAAATGGGATGAACGCGTTGTAAGAAATGCGATACACACGACAATGTGGAAAATATATGACATAGCAAAGCAGGTTGTACATTAATTTTTGTACATCATAAAATTTTTTGATATAATAGATATAATATTTATGATTGAAAGGAAGCGTAACCATGGGAAAGTTCATCTCAAAAGCAACTATTGCGTCCATGATTTTTTCAGCAATGCTTTCTCCGTATGCAAATGCAGATACTAGTGCGTATGTGCAAGATGGTGGACGGTCTACCACAAATGTTTTGTCGTATTCAACATCTACTGAAGCTCCGCAGTATGTTTCAGAAGGAAAAGTATTCGTTGATCGTTTTGAACAACCAGGTCTGTATTCCATTGTGAAAAGTGGAGAAATATCTTCGCAAGATTTAACTATTGTTCTTGATGAAGATAGTGTAAGTTATACCGATACTGTAGATGATACGATGTATCTTCGTCCGGTACGAGAAGATAACGGAACGTGGATGCAGTATTTTGAATCAAATGCTCATTGGATATCAGACCTGTTATCATCTCAAGAGTTTGACCAGTATGAAAATATTTTTTGGGTGGGGAAAGGAGATTCTGCTGATTTTATTTCCGAACTTGTAGCAATTCAACCAGACAGAATACATGCTGTTACTCTTGTCGATGGTGGAGAGTATACTTCTAAGAAATTAACACAAGCATCTTATGATCAGTTATTAAACATGGAAATCAGTATTAAAGGTGGGGATGATCATGATTTGCAACAAGTAGCAAAATCATATTTAGATAGAGGTTTTCAAAAAGTTCGCGTGCGTTAATTGTTGTGATTCATAATGAATCGCAACAATGTATCTTCTCTTCGGAGCAAGAAACATCTTTATAGCACAACATTGTGAATATCATCAGGAATTTCCCCTCTATTATATACCTGGGAAATACGCAATACATCTCGCCGTGCGATAACAGAAATGCTACCTGGGGCTTCAACACGATTGACATAGCAGTACGCGTCTATAGGACAATGATTCTCAAAAGAAATCTCCACATCTTCCCAATCATCACAATCATCACAATCATCAATAATATGTGGATAAACCTCAGTATTATCGACAAACTCTAATTGATAAATATAAAAATCATCATCATGAGAAAACGAAACATTGTAATAATCCTTGATTGTTTCTGCTTGTCCAATATGCATGGACAGCCAAGAATCAAATTCCATTTCCTCAGGAGGAATATGTGAGATGTGATACCAAACTATATCTGTAGCACCACTCGGGTTAACCGCAAGATCATTATGCTGATTTCTTATAATCATACGAGCAGTATCACTAGAAAAACTCGTCTTTTTACCTTGTGTATAGCAGTTCGGATTAGTACAATACACCGTATTTTTCCAGCTTATAGTGTTTTCACATGCTTTATCCGCAGGAGTGTTACATACTGGGCATGCGTAATACGTTTCATTATCATCAATATCTTTGATAATGAAATCTGCTCGTTTTCCTGGTGCCATCATCAATGTCATAGTTAGATTGTATCGCAATGCATCAATTCGTGCAAGTTGGTGATTCAAAAACACGCATGACATACTATGTAAAAACAATAATATGTTTTAGTGCAATAGAGCAAAAGAATTCTATTGCACTAAAACATATTAGATATGCACATCCACAATGACGATACAAGACTGTTCATTATCAGTAGTCTTTTGTGTCGCCTGTTCAAGAAGGTCTACGTATTCATATACCCATTTCTTTTCTTCACGCTCGTCTTGTCCGATGTATCCAAACCATCCAACATCTCCATACTCGTGCCAGTTATCTTGGTCAACGTAGCTGATAGGAGAAAACCAATCAAGAAGGGATACACATGTCTGGAAATCCTTTTCATCATCTTCAAGAGTAATCTCTCGAATAAGAGAAATAGGCATTGTAGAAAATAGTCCAAGATAACCTGGATCGATACCTGATATTTTTTCTACTCTTTCACTAGTGTACTTGATAAGATCAATCGTTTTTTCAAAGAATGCAGACCCTCTAAGAACTTCTTGTTTTTGTGCAAACTCTTCTTCAGTCATGTTCCCATCTCGCACGTCTTTGTATTCAGGAATTGGAGGAATTGGTCCAAAATGATGCGCGATACTTTTATACTCTTCAAGAAAATCGCGAGCAATTCCCTCTACTTGTTCAAGAGACGTTGATGCATAATCATAAATATCTTCCGCCTTGACAAGGTTTCCGTTCATATAGGACGTGATGTTCTTTTTATCGTCAAATACGCCATCGAATCGTCCGCCGATAACATACCAGTCCCACTTTGAGTTTGGATTGTGTTGATAGTCACCAAACTCTTCATCTTTTACAGTTTCAAGATATTCAGGGTTTTGTGTTTGTTCATCGTAGGGTGCAAACATTTCTGCAATCTGTGCTTCAATGTCCTTCTCGCTTATAGTATCAAGTGCATCCTTTGGAACTGTTACGTTTGTATATGCGCTAAAGTGTGTCATAATTCCCTTTTTTGTAGTCGTTTGTGTCCACTACTATATATCAACGATTATATTTTGTCAAGAATAGTTTGAGACCATTACGACCATTATCATAATGAGTCATTATGAGATGTTTTGGAGATGATGTAGGAGTTATGATAATATATGCAATATACACCCACTAATGAAAGGAAATTATGTCTAACCCACGTTTTGTTTACACAATGACACAAGCAGTCACGCAGGATATGCCATTTATTATTACTACAAAAGTAAGTGAATCTGGAAGAACACTATATTATGACCAGGCTTTTGCATCTCAAGAAGAAGCAGTGCTTGCTTGCCGAGAAATTATCGAAGCTGCAAAATCAAGCGGGTTTATTGAAATTGATACTACTGGACATGAGTCTCATATCGGATATATATTCCAACCCTATACTGGAGAAGTAGAGTTTACGATCTTTAACGAGTATAACTCTAACATGGAAGAAATGTATGAAAGTGAAATCAGGGATAATTATGATTTACCAATATTTTATCATGGGTATCTCTAGAAAATTGGCGTAATGAAGATATGTCATTTTGATAAGTGAGATATATGATATGTTACATATATCTCATAGGAAAAGACATACTATGTCGATAAAAAATATTGCAATAATATTGACGAACAGAATGATTATATGCTATGATGATTTCATCATCATGGAAAAATGATGATGAAAGCAAAAGTGGTTGATCAAACTCGCTTATTGTTAAATTGTTTCTTTTTTCGACATTCCTTACATAGTGATCCCCTGTTTATCAAAAACGTAGACAGGGGATCACTATGTCTTATCAGAAGTGCTTGACTATTTCATCGTTCTATTATATGATACATGATGAAATATAGAGAAAGGAAATACCTCATGGATATTCGCATCACTGAAATCACTGCGGATAATAGTGGTATCGTCAATACGATTAAAGATATTATTCCCACAGTTGAAACTATTTGGCAGCATAACGGACTAGTATGTTTTACAGCACAAAACCCTTTCGATGGAACTAATGGGTACGTTATTATTCCACAAGAGTCTTCACTATTTAATACTCTACAGTATGATTTTCCGCTATTTCGTGTGCATGGTGGAATTACGTTTGATCATAAGGTGGAAAACCTAGGACGTATTATTGGTTGGGATACATGTCATCTTGGTGATGGCATGAAACAAGAATTTATTCCGATAGATCTACGAGATAATCTTGCGTTCCAATCATTGTTTACTGGAAAAATGTGGACAGAACGAGAAGTAATTGAAGATACAAATCAACTTGCAGACCAGGTTGTTCACCATATCATGCAAGAAAACACCGACCTTTAAATTGATGTATCTGTGGTATATCACAGCTACATCAATTATCTTGAGAATTTTATAATACACATATTATGTACGCCTATTAACTAATAAATATATGCTGGTTGTGATGATCATTTATAACCAGCATATATTTATTAGTTAGCGAATGTCAATCCAATCATGATTGACAAACATATCAAACGCTTGTTCACGAGCATTTGTCCAACCACCGAATCGCTTTTCGATGTTGGTCTTCGTAAATCGTCCCATCTTAAGATAATCAGCACGCTTGAGTTCTAGAACATTGGTGTTATTCGCCTGTGCTACACGACGAATATCCTTTGCAATAGCACGGGTAGAAACAGTACCTTTCTTATCGATAATACCAAGGTCAAGTGCTTCTAGCGCAAACTTTCGTGCAGTTCCCCAGTTGCCAAAACGTCGCTCCTGTCCAGAACGGGTAAACACACTCGCCTGGTTTTTACCGTCAGATTTGGCAATAGACTGATACTTCGCGCCAGAAAGCTTTTCCATCTGTTCACGAGTAAGTCCGCCACGGTGAGACTGACGAAGAATGTCAGCGAGGAAATCAATCGCTTCGTGTCCAGCTCGCCCACCAGATTGTCCCATTTCAGCACGCTTGGCGTTGTATGCGTTGTCTGCAGCGAGATAGTCAGTTACGCTATTGAACTTGCGAGCGTCAGGCTTTTTCAGTGTAGTCATTGTGTTTTTTCTCCTTAAGAGTTATTATGTCGGTATATGCCATAATCCTTTGTTATGGCGGTTCTTGTTGTTGAACAACTCTTACAATACACAGTGTTGACTACTATGTCAAGACATGAGAGAAACTTTTTCTACATTTCTTTGAACATATTTATAGGGTTGGTGTTTTAGCAGGTGAAAGCATACTGCAGAAAAGATAAAAGTAGTATATGTAAGATTTTCCATTCACATAGTTAACGAAATTTTGTATGAAGTTTTCTTTATAATTATATAATAATATGTGATATTACATAATTTGTATTTTACTGTTGTAATTACAATAATAGTAGATTTTTCAAACTACAACGATGTAGTTTCATCAATGCAGAAAACATAGTATGTCTTTTTGATTCATACATAGTATGTTTTGATACGTAAGAAAATTGTTTGAGATACAACTTGCGCTTTATGATCTGATTCATTATGATGTGTATCGTACATAAGAAAACAACCGCTACAGAAAGGTGCAACCACATGGTTGTCATGGTTCAAGATAACAATATTACTGGAAAGCACGCAGACAAGGTGCGCGATGTTCTTGGCTATGCTGAGGACTTTATCATTGGCGCATGTGCAGAACACGGATTCGAAGATCTTGATATCACTATCAAACTTGGACGTGGTGTAAAGCAGGCTGGTAGTTGTCGTTACCGCTATGATGACCCGTATGCATACACCATTACTCTTTCCCGCCCCTTTATTGAGCAGTGTGATTTTGCATTCATGGATGACACGATTCGTCATGAACTTGCACATGCCTTTGCTCCTCGTGGCGCACATCATGGTGATGAATGGAAGTATTGGGCGAAAACACTTGGTGCAAGACCAGAGCGTTGCCATACGGAAAATCTTGAAAACATCCATAAGTGGAAGGCTGTTTGCACCTCTTGCGGTAAAGAGCGCGGGTATGTTCGAAAGCCACGAGTGACTCGCTCTTGCGGTACGTGCAATCCTAAAGAGTTTGACGAGCGATACATTCTAGAGATTTCTAAGATCGCCTAAGAAAAACATTATGCTCCTGGAGATAATTTTCCAGGAGCATAATGTGTATACGAGCAAAACGTTTAGTTTCTTACCTTATCTTTTCCAGGTGTCCATTTCTCACCCACAGAAACAATAAACAACAGTGTGTCAGGATTATCGGTATCAGGAGACATAGTAATATAGACTGTTTTATCATCATATTGTCCAAACATCGCTGTTTTATCTACAGACACATCAAAGTGTCCTTCACAGACATTATTGGAAAGATCTACCGAAGGGTAACATATAGCATTGTCGCGAATCGCCCCTTGAATATTATCTACATTACGGGTGATATTATCGACATATTCGTACATGTGTTCTTCGTCAATTACGGCATCTCGTGATGAATATGTATGGGTTGCATGGTATGACCCCTGGGGAAGCGCGAGCGAGTTTCTTTTTGTATCAGAAGATTGCAGCGTCCACTGTGGTCCTGGACTGTGCAGTGATTGTAAAATATCTTTCGTTCCATGTGTGCTCAGTGGCGCAAACAGTATCGTAAGAATAATACATCCCATGATAAAAATACTCGTTACAGTCCAGACGATTGTGTTGTTTCTACTCATTGCTATTTCCTAACTGTGGGTTTCCCGAAGATCCCATTTCGATTGTCATAGTGGATGTTTGATCTTTGTTGAGATATTGTCTCACATAAATTTCTTGTATATCGTCAATATTATCATCAGATTGCTTACCTAACAAAATAGTACCATTGCATGATGTGTGATCGCATGAGGATGTTATTTCTACTGGATTTTCTTTATAGATCCATATCTGATGTGGGGATCGAACAATGTTTTCGATATACCCATGGAAAACATCTTCGTTTATAGGTGAAGTATGAGATTTAAGCTCTTTTTTCATATAAAAATATGAATTTGTATTATCTGGGTATTCTTCTTGATAATCAACAACATCCCATCCACCGCCAGGGTTTGCATGTTTGATGATTCCTTTTGCTTCTTTTTCTGCACTAGGGAAATATAGAATAAGTCCTATAATGACAATAATACTTACTATAACAATTCCTAGTACTGTAAAAATAGCTTTCATGTTCTTTTCCATAAGATACAATCCTTCACATTTTGCACATCTATAGAATAGAAAATCAAATACAATATCTATTATACAGTAAAGTGCGCAAACTGTATCAGAATACTGTTTACGCACTTTACTGATCGTTATTCCCGCATACCGTGCTATGCGTTTCAAACAACAGTTTCTTGGAGCGTTATTTTTAACAAAACAACCTTTAGAATTCTCCAAGTTCATCATTACAAGATAAGTACTTATCTGCTGCAACATTGGCGCTGTAATGTTACATTATGTACTATATCATAGTTTGTTTATATAGTGCAAATCTCTGTAATAAAAAATGATTTACTTACTATGTGATTATACTGCGCGAGAGATATTTCTCTCGCTTGATTTTTCTACATCTTCTTTACATCGGAAATTTCAAACCACCAAGACAGGTATAGCTCCTCGTCTTCTTCATTATCGTAGTCGCAGTCAGGACCGCCAGTAGCAAAAGCACCGCAGGTAGGATCGCTGATTACAAATGATCCAGGAGCAATTGGAAAGTAGTTCTTCTTAATGTATTTTTCTACGCTTTCTTCAACAGGAGCATTATCAGGAAGCTGGACAACATTAATAGCAGGAGTTTCTTCGATGTATCCTGGCTCCAGGTAGATGATCAGATTCTTAGACATTGTGTGTATCCTTTCGTTGTTTCAATATGACTCTAGTGTAAACAACAGTCAACCGTTTTGCTAACAAATAATACATATGCTATGATATAATGAAAACAGTACAAATAATTAAGAAAGAAAAATACTATTATGGCTATCAGAGTAAAACAAGCAGCAAATATACTAGGAGTCAGCGCTAATACAGTAAGGAATTACTGTAAACAAGGAAAACTCGATTACGAACTAAACGCTGCTGGACAACGAGTATTTGACAAACAACAACTAGAAGTATTCAAAAACAAACAACTAGGTATACACACAAAAGAAGTAAAAGAAACTATCGTGTTCTACACACGATCCTCTAATGGTAATGACGTATTACTAGAAACACAAGAAAACCTCTTAACAGAAGAATTCGGTACGCCTTATAAGGTATACAAGGATAAAAGCAGTGGTTTAAATGAGAACCGCAAAGGATTAAACAATCTCATACGAGATGCTAAGAAGAAACATTTCACTACTATTGCTATCACAAACAAGGATAGGTTAACCCGTTTTGGGTATAAGTATTTAGAAGAACTCTTTAACGCTTATGATATTAAGATAGTAATGCTTGATGATAGTGAGCAAGCGAAAGAACCACATGAAGTACTTATGCAAGATTTTATGAGTTTGATTGCTAGTTTTAGTGGTAAGTTTTATAGGTTACGAGGTTATGCTAATCAAAAGAAGCTTTTAGAAAAGGCTGGTGAGATTATTGAGCAAAAACAGTAAGGAATGTTATAAGAGTTTCACTAGTACACCATTTTTAATACAAGATGTAAAAAAGAATACTATTGAAGACCAGAAATTAGTATTATCTCAATTACGAGAAGAAGTGCGTACTATTACGCAAATAGTAGAATGGTCATTACATAATGATAAGCACTTACTCGAAGATTTAGATAATTATTCTGGGTATTCTAATGCGAGCAAGATTGGTATAGCATTAGGATTAACACTACCACAAGGTGTTATACAACACCAACAAGAAGATTATTACCAGTATACTGCTGGAATTATTAGTGAGCAAGAGTACTTGAGAAAGATAAGTAAGAATAGTGGTAATTCTCGTAGAGAATGGTTGTATCATAGGAGATTGATAGATGAAGCATCATCATGGTCTGAACGTATCAAAGCAGAAAATGGTACTACTGATAAATATATCAGTCAAGGATGGAAACGCACTATTAATACTAGTTCTCCTCGTAATATAAAAGACAAGTTAAGTTTAAGTATTACTGATAAGCAATATGCTCAAATCGTGAATGATCCATTCACAGATGGTGTTATTATTCTTAAAATAGTGATTAATGGTGCATGGTATTACTTACATTTCAAGTTTGATCATACAAGGTTTACTGGTGGTGATAAAGTATGCTTACCTGACATTACCGTAAATGATAAGGGTAAAGTAGTTTTCCATTTTAGTGTTGAGTATGAGTACTTGTATAAACATATTAGTACTGAGTATTTTGTCAGTGTTGATGTAAATATTGATCATTATCTTACTGCTACTGTTATAAATAAAGATGGTAGAATAGTGCATGCTACTACGTTATCTAGGAGAGTTCATGAGTTAACGAATAGTATTAAAGCGACCTCGAAACAAATAACATATCTTCATAAAAAGCGTGATCAGTATTTTAAATGGGATGATGAGTATCATGTAATTGATCAAGAGATTAAGGAGCAAAGAGAGAAAAATTCTCGTAAGAAGATTCAATTAGCGATTATTGCTGGTCAAGAGTTAGCGTACTTATCTTATCAGTGGGATAATGCTGTTATTGGTTTTGAGGATTTATCCTGGATTGAGAATACTATGCAAAATGGTCGATGGAATCGTGGTGAGTTAGTCAAACGAACAATAGAGTATGCTGAATTGAACGGTTCTCGGGTAATAAAAGTGAATGCTGCTCATACGAGTACTCATTGCGCTACGTGTAGTACAGAATTACGTTTTAAGGACTGGAAAACAGCGTACTGTGCTACTTGTGATTGTGATCTGGATAGGGATGTGAATTCTGCTCATAATGTTGGTTTACGCATGATTGATACTGTTGTGAAGATGAGTGTTACTCGTCAGAAGAGTAAGAGGTATCAGGTAGATAAGGATAGTACTGTTCTTAGAACTCCTGTAACTAGGAATACTTTATCGTATAAACCTCGTAAGAGTAAGAGTCGGCGTAAGAGTTCTCCTACTGGTAAGTGTGAGAATAAGAAGCGTGGGATACAGTTTAAGCATGCTAGGAAACGTTTTAATGAGGAGGTGAGTGAGATTAATAGTACCGCTACACGCAATGATGATGTGACAGTTTTAGTGGATGATAAACAATATGGTTATGATCAGGACCCTAGAAAGGCTACTATAAAAGAATCTATGTTATTAAATGATATGCATCATTTGTTAACATAAATTCTACTGTATACCCTCAATGAGAGTATGTCAAGATCGTTTCTCAAACTTGACCAAATGGCTTCTTAGGGGTTATCATCAACATAGCGAAAAACAAAGAAAGAATCATCATGAGTCACAAAAAGCAGACAAAACCGTCGCTTGAAGTCATCATCGAATATGATCGTCGCCCGACGATCAAGATCGATTGCATCCAGAAGAAGAATGCAATTGCAGTATCTATTACGGCTTCAGTGCGCGAGCGACACACATTTTCCACTATTAATGACAAGTCATCATACGTGAACATGTTTAATATCGTGCCCAAAGGGTTAGCGCATACCAACAATTTCATCGTGAAGTCTCTTCAGGATCTTCAGAGCAAGTATAATCAATATTACTTGGAGGTATATTCTGCGGATGATCAATTGATCAAGATGTTGAAGTCCAAAAAGATGAAGAAAATTGGATTCAACATCATTGATTTTGTTCATGATCGCAATAAATCCGCTGTTTCTCACCGAGTGAAAAAGCAGGTGGTGAATAACTTTGATAACATCGTTGCTACCCCTGTGGAAAAGACGATGAAAATAAAAAAACGCGGTGATGAAAATGTCATGAATGCAGACCATATTCTGTCTCCATTTCATGAGAGTAAAAAACAGTTTAACCAGCATATTCATGTTGCGACCGACGCTTCAGTACGAGGAAATCACTCTTCGTCAGTGTGCGTTACTGAAAATATGGAAGTGTTTGTGTCTGAAGATCATGGGTTGTTGAAAACTAATATTGCTGAGCTTGAAGCCATTGGACTTGCAGTAAGGACGTTTGCATCTTCTAACACTCATTTGGTTATCCATACAGATTCTAAAGGTGCAATCGATATGCTGTATAACCGAAGAAATCTTAGGTCTGAAAAAGCTGAGAATATTGTTCGTGATATTTATGAGATAGTCAATAATGGTTGCGCTGTTTCGGTCACGTATGTGAAGGGTCACAGCGGAAATCACTTAAATAGTGCTGCTGATTACGCAGCTCGTTGCGCACGTATGCTTGCTTCAGGAGAAATTGACTATAAAGAGTTCAATCATAAGATTGAAAGAGCAGGAGAGCTCATGAATGCTCGCCATGTGCTTTTCTCGGTTCCTCAAAAGGTGTCAGCGTAAAAATCTGTTGACAAACTAAATATGGTTTGTTACTGTTTATACAAAATACTTAAGGAGACGAAAAATGGAAAGATTAGATAAAGAGTACAAGAAGAATGACTCAGTTCTAAGCGCAATTAAGGTTGCAATTGCAGAAAAGGCGCTAAGTGATGGTATCGTTGAGAATGGTTTTGATCCTGATCTCATCGAATTTAGTGCTTATGGAGAGATTAACGAATTTACTATTTCATTTACGTACCCAGATAAGGTAATTCACGTTATTCTCAAAGACGATCACATCGATACATCTGGTATGGATGAATTCCAGCGATCAGAATACGAGTATGACAATTACGATCTTTCTGATAAGTTTGCAGCATTTTTAACAGGTGACAGCTATACTTGTCGAGTTGAAGAATATATTGATCGAAAATGCATTTCTCTTGAAGATATTAATGTCAACTCCTATGTTCATGATTCTTGTTAAATAATTGCATTTTTATGAGTCATCATCATTTATGTACCAACTTGACACGTATGTAAAACTCCTGTATGATGATGCATGAAACAACATCGAAAGGACATAAACAATGAAAACTATTCGTACATATCAGTTCTGGGCGCACTATCCAGACACGGGGACTTCTGAGCTGATTGATGCATGGGATTACAACAGTATCGACTCAAACTATGAGGGCTATGGCGACGCACTATCACGAGCACAAGAATACGCAGAATCCAACGGTGGTGTATTCAAGGAAATCGCAGTAGATATCCCAGCTGATAAGGTAAGTGAGGCGTTTGATACAACTGTAATCGTTGCAGATAACTAATATTTGTATAGTTAGAGGGGAAGAAGCAGACATATTGTTTCTTCCCTTCTAACTATTTGTATCTACGATTATTACTCATATCATCAATATATGCGCACATACTATGTATAGAATAAAATTCTATGATAATTCATTATAGGTTTATTATCATAGTCAATTAGAGATTATCTATCTCATTCATTATACGTTGCGTAATACCAGTGTTTTCCTGTGGCACAAAGGTGTGTAAATACTTAAGATCTGGGTGAGTATTAATTCGAGGATCGTCATCAATCCATACTACAATATCACCAGGATTATCCTGTTGAATTTTATTGTACTGATGGATACCTGCTTGAGGTTTCCACTTCAGACCTTTTTTCGGATTCGTCCATTGCACAGGCTTAATAACTTCAATATCGTCATGTATACCAATGACTGACAAGTGATGAGTTTTCTTCACCCAAGTAGTAAGCCAGTAGACCTTCCATTCTGGATCTTCTACCTTATCGTTGACCCATGCTACAACTTGTTCAAGATAACTAATATCGAATCCGCCAATTGATCGACAATCAATTACTCGTTGCATATATGGAGGGTATGGCGATATTACACCATCGAAATCTAAAAATAGGTGTTTCATGTTTGTTTTTCCCTTCTAAGAATACGAAAAACTATATCACGCATGGAAATAGATTGCAAGTTATATGCTATCTATTTCCTCCATCATAGATTTCGTCATTCCAATGTATCCATCAGGAGAAAAAGAATATAGGTTCTCTAAGTCTGGATGATTGCAAATTTCTTTTTCATCGTCAATCCATATTACAATATCATTCGGATTGTTTCGTATAATGTCATGGTATTTTTGTATCCCTAATGATCGTTTCCAGCAAGTACTGTTTTCTTCATCATCATTTTCATCAGGACAAATAACATGGGCACTATCACTAATCCCTACAGGAGAAAGTTCATCGATATAAAGGCACCAAGTGGTAAGCCAATAGACCTCCCAATTGGGACTATTTATCTTATCGTTTACCCAGTGAACAATATCGGGAAAGTAACTAATGTCGCAACCAGATTTACTCACACAAGGAACTATCCCATGCAATATGGAAGAATATGGTGATACTACCCCATCGAAATCTAGAAATAAGTGCTTCACGATAAGTTATTCCTTTTGTTTAACGTGCAGTATGCTTTTGTGACAGTTGATCTAAATAATCGTATTTAAACTTTATAGCTTCTGCGTGCTCTTTCGCTTGTATTTGTTTAAACGTTGTATTATAAGATAATTCGTTTTCCTTAATACTATCATGATGTGCAATAATAGAGTCAAGAATCTCTTCTACTTCATTATCGTCAAGATCTTCTGCAATATCGAGAAGTTGGAAGAAATCTTGCTGTGTATTTTCATCATTTGCGATTTCATTAAGAGTGTTCATGTTGTATTTTCGATTACTTTCAATACGCGTGCTTTTTACAGGACGTTTTTGAAACATGTCGCTCAAAAAGTTTACCTCAGGCAATATAATCAGTATCAGAAATGCAACAGACAATACAGTAGATACTATCGAAAGTGCTGTAGTTATCGTACTTGCGATATGGATAACACCAGGTTCCGCGTATGTAGTATAAGAAAATAGCGCAAAGAACATAGACATTGCTACAAATAACAGTACTCGTGGCGTAGCGTTTTCTCCACTCATTGATATAGCGCGATCTTTAATAGGATCGTTTTCATAGATGTCAAGAGTTTCTTTCCATGAATTTCTTTTTATTTCGTATTTGTCTTTTTTCATTGTTTTTCTTTCTGTTTATCGAATATAATCCTTTGGCATAACCTCATTTAAGGTTTCATATTTAAACTTCAAATTTTTCGCATCTTCTTTAGCTTGCATTTTCTTGGTTTCTAGAACCTTGTCTGCGAAAAGATCCTTATTAATAGTATCATAGTGATTAACCATGCTTTCTAAAATATCGGAAAATTCTTCCTTTTCGATATCGTTATATATCTCCAAAAGGTGCAAAAAGTCCTCTTGAAAATCCTCATGGTTAAGAATGTTTTCTAGTGTTTGAATAGAATACTCACGGTACTGTCTTGGATCACTGAAGATATATAGAGTAGTTCTCTCAAACAAGGAAGAAAACCATGAGTATTCGAAGAGGGCATCAACAATGAATGAGAAAACAATCATAAAAATAGATAGAAAGAACAGTGCGAAAAATATACATGAAAACACAACAGCTATAATGTTGTCATTTGTAAGGTATGATAAAAATGCTCCTACAGTAAAAAGGACAAAAGATACTAAAGAAGAAATAATCCCAAGTCCCCTAAGTTCAAAGAAATCTACTGTTTCAATTGAAGATAGAAATCGTTGAAATTTGCTTGATTTGTATACCTTTACATTATTTCCCCAATATCCTTTTTCTATTTCGTATGTTGTATTTTTCACTGATTAATCCTCTCATGAGTCTTTTTTGTAGAATACATCACTGTATATAGATTGTGCAAGTTTATTGATCAAACTTGCACAATCTATATACTCATAGTACAGTAGGACATAACAGCCAACCATAAGGAGAAGACCAAATGAGCATTCATATCGAAGCAAAGGATTTTATTCGCGAGACACCGCAAGCGCCAAAAACGATTGAGGATTTCTTGCGTTACTGCACCGATCTTAATAGTACTTATACGCAGTACGACGAGCGTGCAGTATTTCCGTTTCATATCCAAATTGACGGAACTGTTGCAGTTGTTACGTTTGACACAACAAACTGGCTCAAGACCTTTTCTGATTTCACATCCGAAAATGACAATGTACTACATAATGATCCTACCCTCCCTATCGTTTGGGTAGACAACGATACAGGATATACCGTATCTATCCATTCATTTGGCGAGGATATGATTGCGCGAGACAAGGACGATCATCAGTACTTTAGTGTTGTCATGAATCCGTAATTATCTATAGTGATGATTGAGTTGCATCATCACTACATTATTCGTAATACATACTATGTATTGACTTAGAATACAGCATTTTGAAATACTTCTTGACATATACATAACCATCAGTTAAGATAGACGGATAATAACGAAGATGATACGCAAATACATGCTGTTATCTATGGGGAACTATTACTATAATGAAGAAGAAAGGAAATGTACCCATGTCTACTACACATCCAATTGCTAATGAAGTTATTAGTAATTTCACGAAATCATTCCAGGACTGTTCCGATGTGAAGCGATCCCTTGGAGCTGTATTTGACAATATTCGTGCTCGATATGATGAAAATGAAATCGAGTTTATTGAGGGAACTGCCATTATGGACGGAAACGATGTTTCTGCTCGTGTGTACCAAAACGCAAAATATCCTTCCAATCCACGAATCATTGTCAAAGTTTCTAACGGAACGACAACAGTTAAGGATTGGCGTTTGATTTAAATAGCTATAGGACGATTCTTTATTGATTGTCCTATAATTATTTAACATACATAGTATGTTTAGATTTTGTCTTGCCATGAAGGAAAAACCTGGTATGATAGAAATCATATAGCACACATAGAAGGATGATAATCATATGAATAAATTCGCAGCAAAAGTACAAAAGAATGAACGCAAGATTGTACTAACCACATGTTCTATTCTTCTCATTGCACTTATTGTTTTGCTTGCTACTGGAATATATGCTTATGCAAACGATAACGTGAAGCTTTTCACATACGTCGTTATTGCTGACGTTATCGTTCATATCCCTGTGCTATTAATATTTGGGATGCTCTTTTGGTCTACGAAGAAAAACGTTTAGGACGAGATAATATCTACGAATCCTTGACGAATCCCGCTGACCATACCTGAACCGCATTCAATAATTCTCACATGTCCTTCGGTGTCTTTTACGATATCAACAGTCATTAACTGGATATTATTTTCCATTGCAAAACTTGCAACAGTAGTAATAATGTCGCTGGCTTGATCAATTATTGACTCGTCATATTCCCCGTTGAATAGCGGGTGAATTTCTGCTCGTCGGAGTTCTCCTTGATAAAACCATAGACGATATTCTTCATCAGGAATGAAATTTTCAAACTCTCGGAGCATAATCATATCGTCCTCGCTCTTGGACACATAATTTTTATAATTGCCAAGAACGCGATCAAAATCATTTTCATCTTTAATGAACATAGAGTTCTCCCAATCATCTTTCACAGATTTAGAAGATCCTTTAACTATAAGAGGAAAATCTAATCGAGAAGATACATCATCAAGATCAAAATCATGATTATAGTCAACGCGGATAGTTTTGGGCGTGAAATCACCGAACACATCAGTCCAACCGTTGTGTCCGAAACCGTCTCGGTTGAACTGAGTAAATCCATACTCTTCTGGAGAAACAACTAAATTTCCTCCGTGACGTTGTACTTCTTTATTAATAGAATCATATTGCTCTATAGTGACAATCCATCCACGGTACAGAACTGTTTCCCCATCAACGAGATGTTTATTTTTCGTAATACGAAAAGTGTTTTGATCAATGAAAATTGTATCGAAAACAGTAGACGTTTGTTTGTATTCCTCTTCGAAAAATTCGTCAACTCGTACGTTTCGAAGCAGCGATGCCGGATAAGCAATAATCATAATATTTCCTTTGGTAGTCGTTTTCCAGTATTAAGAATACTTGAGATGAAAAAGAACGTCAAGAAGAAAAACTCTTTTCTCAAAGTTGACACAGGTAAGTCATATGCAGTAGTATGATTCATAACGATTTACATAAAGGAGAAAATATTATGGGACAGTATCATGAGATCTATAATCTTGATAAGAAGGTGTACTACTCACCGCGAGATATTGGATCAAACGTAAAGATCCTAGAGTTTGGACAAGATTTGATCCCAACTGCACTGATGATCTATCTTCTCGAAGGGGAATGGAGCAATGATCGTGTTTGTGTTATCGGTGACTATGCAGAAGATGGTGATATCCAGGGTGTGTCTATGAAAGAATTCGAAAATATCGATTTCGCATCGTTCGGTATTCAAGCACGAGAGATTCTAGAAGATATCACCAATGTTAATTTCGTAAAGGATTACTGGGAGTTTGAGGGTGATAAAATTGAAACCATCAAAACTAATTGTGATGGAGAGATTGCTGTAAAGGCGTTTACTGACTATCCAGGACTTTTCGCGTTTGTTAATTATGATAAGCAAGAAAAGTTTGTATTCTCCGAAGTATCTGATGAAGATAACGGTGTCGTGCGATCTAATAATGGCACCTTATATGATGCTTGCGAAGATGGTTTTCAGTCTGGATTGTCTGTTGCAATGATTGGACTTATCGCTGGTAGTATCAAGAATGGTCCTCGTGGTGGTGGAGATGTTGATCTTCGTGACTATGGCGCTTCTTGGTGCGGTGATCACGTTGGTATTGAGCGTGTTGAAGACGTTTCTGACTACACTAATATCACTGGTGATGTCCTCGACATTATGCACCAGACGATGGGTGCTCATGAGTTTTGGTTTTTAGATAAGTGGATGCAAGAAGAAAAGTTGCAAACCTTCTAGTTAACTATCTACCTATAAGAAGCTCTTGTTGCTTCTTATAGGTAGATAAACATAGTATGTGAAAAGAATTTCTGTGTCTCAACTTGACACACTTTCAAACAGTATGTAGCATTGTAGATATCAACGACAACGACACAAGGAGAAAAACTATGACTACTGTTGATATCCTCGCACAGCGTGACCAGGAAAAGAAGCGTTTCGTCAATGACATGTACCTGACTGCAGGTATTAGCTACTGGGGAGACATTGTAAAGAACTTTTCCGATGACCAGACTGATTGTGACTACGACGCAATCCCACAGTCATACACCATTATTGACATGGACTATGAGGGATACAATGATGAAGAGGAAACTCTCACCCTGACTCCGGACGAGTTTTTCGATAAGTTCTACGAGTACGCACAGTACCTGATCAAGAGCAATTATGAAAACGCTGACATTAACCGTTACTTCATCAATTGGGCGAAGAATGTCATTGCTTTTGATCTTGATGAAGCAGCATGTTCTGCAGATGCTTCTGTTGCAGACTGTGCAGTACAGTACGCGCTGTTTGGCAAGCAGAAGTACGCTTAAAATAACAAGCATGACACAATATGATACTGTTTGTGTCATGCTTTTTCGTGTTGTGTCCCCACATAGTATGTCTATTTGACATATACGTACATGCATGATATCATCTACTCTAAAGACATAAAACACAAGGAATTAATCTCATGAAACATAATAAACATTACCTGGATGAAACGAGAAAGATATTAGAGTCTTTGAATTATGAGTGTTTTAAAAGCGATTTCAATCCCGATATGGAGAATTGGTTTCCGACTAATAAAACACCTCGACTTCCCTGGGAGAATAATCATCCTGGTGACATGGGAGTTGGTCTACCACTGAAAACTGAAGCTCCTGATTTCTATAGGATCTTGATGCACAGTATGGTGTCTCTCCATGATCGTTATGCTTGGTGCAGTCCAGAAACTACGCAATTAGCAGTCGATTTTTGGAATGCACATCACCAGTAGCAATATTTTCTGATAAAGAACTTGACAACAAAAATAGTTGTTATAGCACAAGTCATCAACGTCAAATAATGTGGCTATGCTACTGTTGACAAGTATTATTAACTTATGATATAATAACTTATAAATAGTTATCAAACATTTATAAGGAATAATATGAGTTTTATTAAAATAGGAAAAGCAGCAGAATATACAGGACTACACCCTCAAACACTCAGAAATTACGTTAAACAGGGGAAACTAAGCGAATACAGAAACCCGGCAAACCAAAGAGTGTTTGACACACAAGAACTAGACACACTCATTACACACAAACATTCTACTAATATACAACCAGTTATCAAAGCATACTATGCAAGATCATCAGAAAACGATAAACAACACCTTAATAATCAGATAACGCAACTTAAAAATCATTATGGTGATCCTGATCATATTATTAAAGATGGTGGTAGTGGGTTAAACGAGAAGCGAAAAGGGTTGCAAAAACTCATTAATCTCGTGAAAAATAATCAAATAGATGAAGTGTATATTACTCATAAAGATAGGCTAACGAGGTTTGGATACTCATACTTAGAAGAATTGTTCAATGAACATAATGTGAAAATTATTACTCTTGATGATAAGAAAATATCCCCAGCAGAAGAGCACATGCAAGACTTCATAAGTCTCATAGCATCATTTAGTGGAGAATATTACGGGTTGCGTAGTACTGAAAATAAAATAAAACTTCTTGATAAAGCAAAAAAGGAAGTTAATAATGAGTAGAAACAATCCTAAGAAAAGTATTATTCTTGAACCTTATGCTGTGTATCAAGTATCATCACTAACACCAGAAAGTGATGATAAAACTCCTATTGAGTACAGTATTGTAAAAGAGAAGTTTAAGAAAACTATACAGATTATTCAACAATTAGCACAATGGGGACTAGATACTAGTATACATAATGAAGATGATAATTATTTCATGACAGTGTACTCTGGATATCATCCTGATACTGGTGAAAAACTTCCAGCAAAGGGAAATGAAGCAGCAAAACGACTAGGGTATGATTATGAGGGTGGTAAGTATTATCCTCAAGAGATGAGAGTAAAATCTCGTATTGGAAGAATAGTTAGAGGAGAATTATATTCTGTACTGAAAAATTATGGTGAGAGATTACAAGCATTTACTAATATACATAATAGTGATGATAATACATATTATTCTGCTGGTAGAAAACGCACTATTAGTAGAGAAGTACCACGTATTGGATCAAGCATAAATACTGGTCATGCTGATGATAAATTTTATAATATTATTATTGATGAAAACAATCCACGTATTGTTGAACTAAGAATTATAGCATACGATATTATCGTTAGTCTTATGTTCTATTTTCCTGAATCGTATATTAGTCCTGATAGTAGTATACGACCACCAATAATAAGTTATCGTGAAGATATTAATAATATTAAGATAAGCTTTCCTGTTGAGTATGATAGGTTGTATCCAGAAATAAGTTCTGATTATGTTTTAGGTGTCGATATTGGACAATTAACACCTTATGTAATAAGTGTTATAAGAACACATGATGGTAGTGTTGTTAAAACGATTCAACCATCTTTACGTGTACGAAGTAAGGCTAGAGTAATACGAGATACGTTACGAGAAATAAGAGATATTAAGAAAAAATATTATCCTGCTTTACGTAGAGAAGAAAAGTATAAAAGTAAGACTCTTACAGGTATTGTAAGAGAAGAAGAGTTAGACCAGCATTATCATGATCTTGAGATTATTCATAAGTATGATGAAGAATTACGTAGACAGCGTGAAGCATTATCTCGTAATAAAACAGAATTAGCAAAACTTGTTGGTCAAGAAGTTTCGAACGTTTCCTTGGATTGGGGTAATGCTGTAATTGCTGTAGAAGACTTATCGTTTGTTGAGAATACGACGAATAATGGTAGGTGGAATTATGGTGAACTACAATACTGGATAAAACACTATGCTAACTTACAAGGATTATTATGTTATGAAATTGATGCTAGAAATACAAGTAGGACATGTCATAAGTGTTCTAGTAAGGATACGCATTTTCATAATCGTGATATTCATTGTCGTGACTGTGGATTAGTGGCTAATCGTGATGATAATGCTAGTATTAACATTGGTCGTAAGGTTATTAATAATGCTGTAAAAAGTTCGCGTACTCGTAATGCTAAGCGTAAGAAGAAAAAGATCAAGAAGAATGCTAATCATAATGCTGGTTTTATCATTAGAACACCTTCTCGTCGTGAATCGTTAAAGAAACGTGCTGTTAAGCATTCTTCTGGTTCTAATATGAAACGTGTTAAACCTCGTGTGAGTGATGTTTCTTTAATGGGGTTGAAGTCTTCTTGTCGTGATTTTCTTGATAAGAAGGAAAGTGGGGTGAGTGTAAGTATTGGTTCCTTTACTGAGCGTGGTATTGGTAGTTCAACAATGGGGTTTGAATTAGACTGTGATAGGCAACCTTATGGTGTTAATGTTTGTGAAGATTTGTTATCTTTTAATAATATTTAACGCCACGCTAATTGTTTTCATAACGATTATTTTTTATTACATCGATTGAGAAGATACGATTTTTTCGAACAATATTAATCCCCTACTGCACATTTTCACAGTAGGGGATTAATTATAGTTGTACTAGTACGTAAGGATTAGAGTTGACGCGGACAAATCCTTGCTGCTTGTTTCAATCATGACTTTTTTGATCGCATCTTCATAACGATAGGCAAAGAGCTTGCTAGTGCCAGTACTGGCATTACGCGCTTGAGGTTGAGATCGGAGAATGCAGAACGAAAGTTTTGTTGAAGTTGCTTGATATCAGAGTGGACAGTATCATCTGGTGCATTATCATGAACGTAGCGCGCGTTGATAGAGACACCATCATGGAACGTGTGGCTTACGCCCTCAGTAGCAAGCTGCTCCATGAACTGTTCCACAGACTGCTTTACATGATTTGCTTTCTGCTCATCTACACTGTGAATATCCAAGATGACTTTTCCCTGTAGGGTTTCGGTTTGATTGTTCATTGTGATGTTTCCTTTTCTTATAATGTGGTGTTCTTAAGTATACAGCAATTGTAGCATTAGTGCAACTTTAAGTCAAATTGAAGATATCAGAATGCTTCTTCTTTTTCTGTTTTTTTCTAGCATGGGTATCATAAAGCATTGTTTTCCAAGAAGACAGGAAGAATAACTTCCTTTTCTCAGATTGAAAACAATTATTGTATTAGTATCTTCTACAAATTTGACTGGGCTATTGTTACACCAAAGCGTAAGGCGTAGAGTGGACGCGGACAAATCCTTGCTGCTTGCTTTCTTCAATCATGACCTTTTTGGTTATAGCATCATAACGATACGTAACGCGCTTGCCAGTACGAACATCAACGCGCGCAATGTTGAGCACGGAGAGAGCATCATGATAATCCTGGTAAAGTTGCTTGATGATAGAATAGACAGTAGCAGCATCTGCTGCATTTTCACCATCATAATACGCGCTAATAGTAACAGCATCATGATAAGCATAACGTTCATCATCACCAGTAAGCTGCTCTACAAGCTGTTCTACATGGTCTGCTTGCTTATCATCAAGATTGCGAATATCCATAATGATAGTTCCCTGTAGGATTCCGGTCTGATTGTTCATTTTCTGATATGCCTTTCTTTTACTATGTCATTATGACTTATCATACATGGCGTATGGCAATTGTGCAACTTGAACAAAAGATATGTGTTTATCAAAGATAGTCAAATTGACAATATATGTTGTATCGTTTATTATGTCTATTGAGCTTCTATAAGGAAAGGAACCTTATCGTGAATAAGGAAGAACTGCTTGAAAAAGTGTGGGAGCATGATCTGTTTAAAATGTATGTTGATAAACGCAGTCATATGTTTAAGGTAGAAAAGATTGATGCTTCTTATGATATTCCATTTGGTATTACCATTGAGGTTATCGATAGGTTTGAGCGTGATGAAGATCGTGCATTTCAACTTGTATATTACATCAAACTCTATTGGGATGAAAGCGACGGTTGCACAGTTGATAAAGCAGATGAATTTACAAAAATGCTTAATCGTGTGAAATCTACCGCTTCATATTTCGAAGATATTATTCAAAAAGAAAACCCGACAATATTTTCGTAATTATAATGTGCTGATATATCCAGTTTTGTATATTTTATCAATGTTTGGTAAGGTAGTCTTTTATTAATATTATTGAATGAAAGGTATACTTATGTCTACTCAAACTATTGTTATTATTGCTTCTGTTGCTGTTGCAGTACTTCTTGTAGGGTTTATTGTTTTTTATGTGTTCTCTGATACGTTTTATTTCAAAAGAGAAGAAAAAGCACACAAGCGTAGCGCAAAGATCCGAGAAGAAGTATCGAAACAAGCAGACACTATAGCAAAAAACATGAAAGACAATAATGTAGACATGCAGGCGACTGAGGAAACTCGTATGCTAGATAAAGCGTTGAAAGAAATCGGTTATCTCTCCAGAGATGGACGCAGAAGCACAGACAAGATTGAATCAGTGTCCGCACAACTTCCAGAACTAGAGAAAAAAGCACTGGAAAGTATAGCTATTTAGGAATCATTATAATATGCCAATATGTTTTCTAGATGTTTATTCCTTAAGATTTTAGGAATGTTGAAACTTTATATTTTTCTTTTCGTTATTATTTAGTAATTGTTGCATTTCTTTAACACAATGGTATAGTTATTACTAAAGGATAACATCAGAGAAGGAACTGTTATGAATCGTGCTGTATTTACTGTAGGAAATACCATTTACGAAGTTGTTGAGTACCCATCTTTTGAGAAGCACAATGGTTATTATAAAAAGAATATCATTGTTAATTATAAAAATCTTAACAGCGAGCAGGACAAGAGACAAGTTGTGAATTCTCTTGCAGGAGAAAGTATATATATAGACCTTTTTAGTTCTCCTATAATTATATATTTAATCGTTATGTTGTTTATGTTTCTTATTTTTAAAATTATCTTTGGATGGGTTGCTGGTATTTTTGTCGCAATTATAGTTAGTGGCATTGTAGTATTGATTGAGCATAAAATTGCTATTGATTATGAAGGACCAATAGCATTACCAGTAGAAGACAACCGTGACTATTATTCAAGGCTTCGTAGGGAACTTAAGGTTGCTATGAAGCAGATTGATGACAATCCCCTATTCTTAAAAGATGAGAAGTTGCGTAGTCTTGATTCGGATGGAAATGAACTCCATACAATGGTGGAAATCCCAGAAAAATACTTTAACAGTTTTATTGATGTACTTGCTAGTTGTAGCAACGAAGAACGAGCGCGTTTTGCACACACTTTTAATATCCTTTTTGATGAAAAACTCCTAGATAGTGAACGTGAAAAACTTGAAGAATCTCTGCAGAATCATATTGATACTCATACATCGTTTGTTGCAATGAATAGAGTATTTAACCCACCGAATAAGTAAGATCAAATGTAGAAAATAGCAATACAATTTGCACATATTGACATATCATATCATCTATGTCATAATCATGGTATCAACGTTTTATACACCCAGAAAGGCACCATTATGTCTGATCACAATGTAATTATTGATGCGCAAGAAGATATGTATCCGATTGCTCTTGGTAGCGATTTTTCTCCTTCCCATATTGATGTGAATGTAGATGGAGATGGTGAAATCGTTATTGTTGACCATCTAGAGTTTCATGAACAGCGCATTGGGAGAGCAATTGAACAAGATGATCTGGAGCAATTGCGCGTAAAGATTGTCTCTCATCTTCCGAAGTTTATGGACGCGCAGCATTGTCTCACGGTCGATTTTGACGGTGATGATGCATTTGCTGTTCGTCTGTTTATTGGAAATACTGCTGGAAAATCTGTCGATGAAGTAGTTGAAACGTACTGGGATTTCTTCGCAGTAGTCAACAATATTCTTGATCCTGGTTCATTTGGATGGGAGTACGCTTTCTAGGTTTTTATAGGAAAGTGATAGTTACGTCACTTTTCTTGTGCTGTTACATAGTATGTATACTATATCATTTCGACTCATCAACTTGACAATGACCAACTATCATATATAATGAGAAGAAAGAAAAACACCAGACAAGGAGAGTCCATGAAGAACAAATTTACAGCAGCAATTCTTGCACTATCGTGTGCAATCACTATGACTGCATGTACAAGCTCTACTGCAACAACTCGCAACGTTCCAGCGCTTTCTGCTGTAGACCATGAGGCGAAAGTTGAAGACACACTACAAACGCTTAATCATGCTCGAAACATCAGACTCAAAAAAGATTTCATTTCCTGGGGTGATCATTGGACTGTATACGCAGATGACACTCCTGTAGGACATGTCAATGGTAAAGCTATTCGACTACTTGACGTATATGAGTTTAGAGATATGAATGGTGTCCTCATTGCAAGTGAGGAAGAAAACTGGAAGGTTGTAAACGCTACCGCTAATCTCAAAAACTGGCAAGGACATCAAGAAGGACGAATTGAGCAAGAAATTTTCACTATGCTTGCTAAATTGCGCATTTATCGTGGAGACACCCAGATTGGAACTATCGACCAAAAGTTTGACTTCGGTATGAACGCACAGATTGTCAACGGTGACAATACCGAGTGGACACTTCGAGGGAAAGTGTTTACTGCAGGCGCAGATCTTACTTTGACTCGTTCACACGACGATACTGCTGTAACGCCACTAGAAGCGATGTGGGCGAGCCTTATTCTGCACGAGATTACTGCTACGAGTTCATCAAACAATTCTTCTCACAACAATACGAGTAAGTAATTATCATGTTGCTTGAGAAGAAAAGTTTGTGAGAAAACTTGCACTTTCCTTTCCTTCGCATTACAATGAGAATTGTACAGTTTACAACATCCAATCAATTGTATAAGGAGAAACGACTATGATGGGTGAACTCGAATTTGAAAAGGAACTGCTGGAAAAGGTTGACATTGACAAGTCAATTGAATATCTTGATCGTGCTATTGATGATATTCGTGCAGGCAAGTTTTCGAAAATTGCACTAAGCGATTTGACGGAAGATGCGCTATTCCACATGATTACTATCTTGAAGATGATGAAGGACGAAGACAAGGCACTTACGCCAGAATATGTGGCACTATACAATGATGCTAACATGTCTAAGTTCTATAATGGTATTGTTTACTTTAATGAGGTAGAAGCAGAAGAAATCGCAAAATACGAAAATGAATCTTCGAAGTAGATTCATAAATATAACAGCACCTACAATCCTGTAATAGGATATACAGGTGCTGTTTTTTGCAATCTTACTGTGTCACAAGACATACTATGTTCTATATATGGTTATAATATAGTACGTTATTATATAACAATAAGAATACAACGAGAAATATAGACGAGGATGAAAACAATGTACAACCGTTATGACACAGAACTTTCCAACCTACCACTTCCTAGTTCTTACCGAGAAATATTCGAAGTAGCAAACTCGTTTATGTACGAAAACGTCTCCGGAAACGTCATCCCGATTTACATTGCTCTCGTTGTTTGCATCGCAGCGCTGTCAATAGCGATTATTCTTAGTTTATATGAAGAGCAATACCTGGAAAATTACCCTGGAAATAATAACCTATTATCTCACTCGTATGCGTTTATCACCACGCCGATGATATGGTGGCTAATTATTGTATCAATGGCGCTGCATGTCATATATTACATAGGGATGAAAACTGATGCAGTAGCACTGCACTATTATATCCCCCTTGCTCTTTCTGTCCATACGATGATATTCGGGTACATTGCAATGACTATTATTGCAATGTTTTCCCTACGTCCTGTACGGTCTATCATCATGTACACATTTGCATTTCTTGCACAAACACTTTCTGCAACAATGGTTTCTGCATATTATATATCTATAGAAACGACATATCCGAAAGAAAAAACACTGTATGGACTGATTGAAATGATCGCTCCAGACGTTATCATTGGAACGTTGATTGCAATTTCTATCGGATTTACATTCAGGTTTATAGGTGTGTACCTAACGCGCGATAGACAACCCTATATCTAGTAGATAGCTGGAAATTCATTGCGAATATCATAATACTGATCAACCATATTGATCTTTGATTGCATTGTGTAATCATTATTGACTGATGTATTTTGCAATAATTCTTTTTCTTTTGCAACGATCTTTTGCAATGCGAAGATCGCTTCAAGCTGCATTGCAGGAGTACAATTATTAAATTCACGAATAACTTCTAATGCGATATCGTCATTGTACTTGAGTGCTTGTGCAATAACTTCTGCTACCTTATCAAGGTCTCCGATTTCATTGCTGTATTTTTTGTAATCGTCATCTTCTTTCATAAGATCAAATAAAGCATACATGATTTGTGATGATGTACTATTTTGAGATGAACATTTCTCATGATAATAGATTCTTGCTATTTCTTCCCACTTAGTTGTTCCGAATAGTCCCTTTTTCTCCTTAAAGATGACACAATCGGTGTTTTCAACCATCCAAAAATGCTTCCAGGTAATTCTATAACGATTACCACTATGAGAATTAATGTAGATACTTTCCAGAGGGGTAAGTGTCGGGTTCCAACTTGGCATGATTCAATCTGCTCCAATTCTTGTACGATATATACCCTTATTGTAGTTAACTATATGTAATCTGTCAATATAGAATAGGGAAGATGTGAGAAACATATTATGTGAGATATAAAAATGGCATGAGATGTACTGTCTTCTCACGCTACAGCAGTGAAATTACATACCGTAGTTATGCATAAACCCGCGAATCTCGCTGCGAAGTGCTTTCTCAAGCTTCGCCTTAGTCGTGCGATAAATAACAACATCAGCGTTATCAATATCGCCAAGTCCACGAAGTGATAATGCAAGATCAACACCTGCAATCTTGTCAACCTTGACAAAAGCATCCTCATTGTCACTAATAGCGTTCCATGCATTCATCTGGAAAATGATGTTTTCCTCGTGGTCGTACCAGTCGGTATTCATATCGTCAAGATCGACAACTTCCTTGTACTTAGTGGCGATAAGCACTCGATTCAAACCGTTTCCAGAATAGGTAATAATATGACGAGCATGGTGCTGCAGCATCGTCATAAGAGCATTGGCGTTTCCCTGGTTGTAGTTCATCATGTTGGTTTTCTCCTTGGTGTTTTTTGATGTCTCACATGATATCCTAATGCACAACTTCTTTCATGTCAAGTTGAAACACGAAAAGGAATTCCTAATCACTTTCAATTGGAACAAAACCGCATGTAACGCTTCCAGAAGGAATTTCTGTGTGTCCTGCATCTACAACAACATCATCACATTGCAATACTGATTTTTCACTTGCTAACTCAAAACGAATAGTATCATCAATCGAGGGGAGTTTTCCAGTGCGAACATAATAGATAGTAAGCGAATGTGATACTTGTGCAGCAAGTTTTCCTGGAGACATGTCTAGTTGATCGTTGACTAAAAATGTTCCAAACGATGGTGCATCATGATCATCTCCATAGATATGATCATATTCTTTCCAACCACTTACCTGTGCTTTTGATACGGGAGAAGCAAATTCATCATAACGCATTAATGGAGCAGCAACAACATGACGGTGTTTTTGATGGTATATATCACTTATTTTATCAAGTTTAGCAACTGTTTTTACTCGACGCGCAGTTTTTCTTTGTCCTGTCTCGTACCACTGTCTAAAGGAAGGGTCATCGTGAGAAGACAAAATACTTACAATAGCAGCATCACTAAGCATGTCCTCTAGTGATAAGTATTCACGAGGACACACAACGATTGCTTGCACGAGATCATCTGTTAATTTCTTCATAGTGAGTTATGATACCCCCATCGTTGATTCTTGTCAATTAATCAGTTTCAAGAACAAATGCGTTGAAACTGTAAAAATCAGCTTCCTCTTGTTTTTCGTATGTCACAGGGTCATTGTCTAAAGGCTTAAATGTGTCGCTATACCATGCACCTGTTGATTTCTTAGCATCATCCTCAGAAGCATCCGTATAGGTATTATCATTGTGCTTTACGATAACGTGTGAATCAATAAAGTTGCTAAATGAAAGATCATTTTCTTGCGCTATTTTCCAAAGGTCAATAACAAGGTCTGGACGAATATTGAGTAGTGTAGTAACAACCATGATAGGTATCCTTTCGTAAGTTTTGTTTGATTGTAGTATAGCAGATGGGGATATCGATTGAAAACGAATTATCGAATCACTGTAATCTGATTAAAGTCATATGGCTGTCTATAGAATGTTTTCTCACCGTCAAATACAACGCATTCATTTTCCTCGGTAGAACCGTCGTATCTTTCGTAGAACTCATAGGCATATGGCTCATGACTCATGAGTCGAGAAAGCTTTTCCCCAGCATTAAGTTGAATCGCGCCATCGCTTTCAGTAATAAGCACTTGAATATCATCATCGCTTTCATCGTCTTCAAAATAGCATTCAAGAGTACTTACCAGCATATCGTCATCTTCGCTTGAAAATACCACGACAACATAATCAATCGTTTCACCTTCATGGCTCATGTAGATTTCAACATCATCATAGTTCCGTTTTAAAACACTATTATCACCGAGAGTATCTAAAAGATGATACGATTCTTCTTCGTTGACGAACGTGTATTTGTCTGCGCCAAAATGTGATTCAAACGTAAAGTTTTTATCCAGTTCAAGAACTACCCTGTCATTATCGTTAGCATTGACAATGTTTCCTTTTTTATACTTAAGGTTATACGATGTATTTTCCATGATATCTACTTTCTTTTTGATAGGTTGAGAAAAATCATACACCACGTCATTATGCTTGTCAAAGGAATGGAGATGTCCTTGGGACGCATCGTAAGATATATACTATGTAACATGTCACCTCACTCTCCTTCATAGTATGTTTGTGCTAACTCGTGTATCTCGCATTGACATTTATAAGCTTACATGCTAGTGTTGATACAAAACACTAGCGATTACGAAAGAAGAATATATGGAAAACCAGAAAGAACTACAAAAACTTATCAATCAGGTTCAACAGCTTGGTGACGTAAGAGAAGTTGTCAACGACCCAGAAATACGTGCTGAAATTGCTCAACAAGGGTTCTCTCTTGACGTGCTCGTTAATGACGAAGATCCACGAGTGCGTCTTGCTGTTGCTCAACAAGGATATGGACTAGATAAGTTGATTGATGATGAAGAGTGGTTTGTTCGCGCGAATATTGCTTCTCAAGGGTATGGATTAGAGCGTCTTATCAGTGATGAGTCCCCATTGGTTCGCCAAACTGTTGCATCTCAAGGATATGGGCTGCAAGTATTGATTAATGATGAGAATCCAGCAGTGCGCCACGCTGTAGCATTACAAGGGTATGGACTGGATAAGTTAGAGATTGATCCAGATCCGATGGTTGCTGACGCTGCCCGTCACATGCAGCAGAAATAATTAATATCGTGTCGCACTATCACATGCGGTGCGCCACAAGTAGAAAAACATAGTAGGTAGTGTGAAAAAACGCAAAATCATATATAGTAGATAATAGTACATAGAAACTCTAAAGGAATACAACTCAATGAAACGAATATCTTCAATAGCAGTGCTTTCTACCTGTCTTTTTCTTTCTGCATGTGGCATCAGTACGTTTTCTCATATAGAAGGAAAAACTGGAGTATCAGTTGCGCAAGAATCAATAAACATTCATGTTAATCCATGTTCGACAGGAGTTGACTATATCGACATTAAGGGGAGAAATATTAATGGGATTGAAAATCATTATGCCAACTTTATGGCTAATAAACCTCAGCAACACCCTTTTAGTATTGACATCAACGCACCTGAAGAACCATGGAGAACTATTAGTGATGCACAACTTCCGCAAGGAGAAGATGACATTTTGCTTATACTTGCAGGATCACTTATTGATGGTGATCAAGCAGTACAAACAAATGTTACTATTGGGGAAATATCAACACTTCAACAAGGTGAGATATTAACTACTCAAGGTGGAAAAAATATAAGGGTAAGTCAAGAAGAATTTGACTCGTGCGAAGCGAAGTAGTGTGAGTCATATTGAGTCACTTTATGCGTTTTACGCAATAGAGAATATTAATAAGTAAACTCATTTTGACACCTCATATAATATGTGTTATTGTATGAATAACAATAGCGAAAATATAACATCAAGAAGAAGGTACGAATATGTCTACTATCATCAAAGTTAGAGAAGATCTTATAGAAAACATCAACGAAATAGAACCTTTTGACATTCTCACAAGCTCTGGAATCATATACAGGCATATTGCTCCAGATGGGAGATCATATATTGGAAGAACGTCAAGAAGGTACTATGATCGCGTGACAAATTCGCCATTGATATCATACAATAATTGTCCAAAACTTATGGAAGCTATTAAAGAGTTTGGCTGGGAAAACTTTACGCATGAGATTTTAGCTTATGGCATTACCGATCCTCAACAGCTCGCTGATCTTGAATACTACTATATCAAACAGTTCGACTCGGTACATAATGGGTATAATAGTATTTCTCAGGATATTTATCCTATAAGTGGTGCTGACTTGTGGGTAGTGTTTGAAAAAGATCAACTGTATGAAGAATATATAACACAGGGTAAGTCTCTTTCTGAATTGGCAGAAGAATATGGTACGACATCTGCAAATGTCTATCATTATATTAAGAAGTATGAGATTCCTTCACATAGCAAGGGATACGCAAGTAAAAAGGTTCAAGACCATCTGGATAAATCATGGAAACGTAATAGAGAAGAGATTCCATGTGAAAATTGTGGAAAAATGTTTTTACCTGAAATCAAAAAGAGGAGATTTTGTTCTAGAGAATGTGTGAGTGAAAGTCTTCGTGGAGAAAACTATACTCCTGGAAAACTTTATAAAGACAACCGAGAGAAGAGAGTTCGTATAGATTATTCATCAATGTCTTCTGAGGAAGAAAAGCGCGTTCGTGAACAGCGCAAAGAAGATGGTAGAAAGAAAATGGAGGGTAATAAAAATGCTATTGGCAATACCGGATGGAAGAGATCTGGACACAATAGATTTCATAGAGGAAGATATCCTAATATAGAGTGCGAAGTTTGTTTAGAAGAAAATCCTGATCTTATGACAAGAGACTTAGTTGATCTTAAAGAAGCAGCAAGGAAATTAGGCATCACGCGTGGGGAACTACAAGGAATATTAAAGAGAAAGGATTTATGGTTCTACAACAAGCATACGCCTAGCGACAAGCTAATTGCATCTGACCTTATTGTGAAAACAGGAAAGAAATCTCATCGAGATAATTTCTTGTGGGATGTAGATAAGTTGAGAAAAATAATTAGGAAATAAAAACACTATTTTTCTATTTTTAAAATGGAAAAAAATGTCACTCTAAATAATCCTATTTAGAGTGACAACTTATTTTGGTGGGGGCACTGGGAATCGAACCCAGATACGCAGATTAACGTACTGCATTATCTTTCAATAACCACGAATTAACTCGTGTTGCAGTCTGGACTATATCACCACCCTCGACTTCAATCGTTAGGGTGAGTCGCGTATAGTCTCTGAGGTTCCCCTAAATGAAGGGTTACCTGCTGAACGTCCAATCCATAAAGATTTTCACTGAGCATAACTGGATGTTATGACGAGTACCTTATGGCTCTAAGGATTTACCAGCATATAGCGACTTCCATCTTGCATGTTTCCAAACAAGCGCTCCTATTTTGGATAATCAGATTATCCCTGATTCGAGTCTGCTGTAATAGCCATTATACGATACCCCCAATATCCGCAGGTCAGAAGGTTATTACAAACCATTTTGACTTACGATATTTTGGTATTTACTCTATTAAATTATCAGTGAGTGCGATAAACGTGCCAGTAGCAAAGTGTTTATCGCAGGAATCGGTTCGTTTACGTTCGTACCTTTATTGAATATACTCACTAGAAGAGATTCCTCTATCTTACTCACTAGTTTTCAACTATAGCACACACAATATAGGTTTGTCAAGAAGAAAATCAAACTATTTTCTTTATACCGTTTGAGCTGCTATTTCTCTCATTTTTTCTTTGAGATCCCGTACTGCTTGATCGACCCCATAAAAATACATCATATCGCTTATTTGATGAAAATTCTTATTTTTATGATCAATGATTTCAATTTCATATCGAAGTACACCTTTTCCTTCGTCAGTGCGAAGATATGTCACCTCACTGTCTCGGCTTTGTATATAATCTTTGTAAAAATACACGTATGGATCTAGTCCTGGAGATTCAACAAGTGCAATCCCGTCATGTGGACTTTTTCTTGCAATATCAACAAGCTCTTGGAGGTGATCCTGTTCCAAGATCATGTCCTCGGTAACCTCTGTGATATCCGCACCATGCTTGAGGTGTCGCATAACATCAATTCCCCAATTGTTGTCGTTGCCATAAGAAATAGTGAATAGATCTGTTGGTCTTTCTCCATTAATATGTGCTGAAGCATTTACAATCCAGTGTTCGTGGTTGCTAATAAATGTTTCTACGTCCAGTAGGAAACTTTCAAACTTGTCCGTGTTCTTTCCGCTAAAAGAAAGTTCGTCCGTTGCATCAAAATGATCTTTTTGCTTACCTTTCAATAGCTTATTGGTCAGTAGGCTAAATTCATACAACATCGCATGTTTTAGCTGCAAGTTTTTGTTGTTGTGAATAAACTGGATATTAATATTGTAGTGATTGTTGTATGCCATGAGGTTCTTTCTTGTTGAATTCAACTTGGTAGTTGAGATTGTATATCACTATTTTGAAATAGTCAACAAATTAAGTATTTGTACCTATATTTTATTTCGTTTATTTTGTATTAGCATATTGTCTAGACATGTTGCATAGTTATGTAATCACTTATAGTGATATCAAAAGAAAAATAATAGTTAAGGAAAATAATATGACAGTTCTAGCAATTTATCTCACTACTCTTTTCAATGTTTCTGAATCTGTAGGGATTGGTAGATTCGTTAAGCGTGTTATTGAAAACCGCTTCGGTAAGATTGTCCGCACTCCCTACCTATAAAATAAGAGAGTGTTGAAAATAACGGTACGGTAAGATTCCATACTGTTATTTTTTGATTCTAATCTAGCTTGGAAGTGTCCCCGTTTGTGCCTGGTAAATAATATTTCCCCAGAGTCCAAGAGAAAAGAGAGCACCAATACATACCATAAAGAATGGTATGTAGATATTTCCGGATACAACAGAAGAAAACTGTTGTGCTGATCCAAAGGTCTCTGTCATCGTGATTGTTTCATCGTTTGTGAGAAGAAGCTCTTGAGTTCCTTCTGGATAAACGATACCCCCACTTACGACTTCTCCGTTTTCTTTTTCTGAAGTATATGAATAGATTCCAACAAAACCTTTTCCTTCAATCCATGCAGGACCACCGGAATCTCCAGATTCTCCTGCTGCTTCTGGACTTACAATAACGAGATTGTCATATATGTTGTTATAAAGAACTTCTCCACAGCGAGTTTTATGAGTTCTTGCACCGTAAGCACAAATTTTATCACCTTTTTTAATATCTTCTTGTGTTATCCAAGTGTCCCCGCTGTAAGAGTTAGATGCGATGTTTACCCAATCGTGAAATTGGATCACAGCTTTATCGTTTGCATTCGGGTGATGATTAGTATCTTGTTCATTGTAGTGGTCATTGTAGATGATTTCTCCAATATGCGTTCCGAGTACTGTGTAAACGTTTTTTGATGACTGCGGAGATGCTGTAAGTGGCATTAGTAAAGACTCTTTATCTGACACACAGTGTCCTGTAATAAGACCACGTTTTGTTGTCTTATTAACATAACCGAGTGTGCAAAAACCATTAGTTGTATGAATCATGTCTCCTTGCTTCATAGTGATAGATCCATATGGCTTTTCTTTTTGAGTTGCAGAACTCATTAGGTCAGAAAATGTAGATGATGATGGCACTGGACCATTGAATATTTCACTACTTGATGGAACGTGAGGTAGATAAGACTCTTCTTGTGCATTTGCTGGGGACATAATTATAACAGTGAGAATGAGTGTTGTGATAATAGATGTGATTTTTTTCATCGTATATACTTTCTTGTATAATAATATAAGGATGTTAGCTATTATGATGAATAGTTAACATCCTTACGTTTTTATTACCATTGGGACACGCCAAAAAGCTGCTGCATCTCCATCTTTGCAGCCTTGAGGTCTTCTTCCTTGTAGAAGTCATCTTCGTAAGAGTCAGTCATAGCATCGTAGAATGCATCATCATCGCCAATATCTGCAATGTCAAGATCAAAATCAGACAGGTCAAAATCATCAAGATTGATATCGTCTACAGCATCGTCTTCGTCTTGACCACCTGTATCTTCATCAAGATCGTCGCTGTCATCATCGAACTCGTCTACGAGGTTTTCGTTTTCAACATTGTCATCATCTTCATCGTCTACGAGATCGTCTTCATAGCTGTCTTCGTCAATATCGTCCTCGTCATCGTAATTGTCAACATCGCCATCATTGTCTACGTTATGCTCATTACTATCGGTGTCCGTGTCATCATCATAGTCATCGATGACTTCTTCATCTTCGTCCTCTAGATCATATTCCACATACATGAGAACATCAGCTGCAACGAGTCCCTCTTCAATAGAGCCATAGGTCTTGGCGAGCATACCTACATCAAAGTTTGCTTCCTTTTCAAACGTTTCGATATCAATCTCTAGACCGTTTTCTTCCATCTGCTTGGCGAACTTTCGGGTAAGCATAATGAGAGTGGACTGATCTAAAACATCATCAGTTGCATCCATGTTGAGAATCTGTGAGAAAACGTCATTTTTTGCAGAACCAAACATTCGAGTAATGGTCCCGATAGAAAATGCTCCCTTTTTCGTGTAATCAGTCACACGAACATTTCCAGTTGCTGTCTGCGCTGCCACGCGGTGAACATCGTTGATGACATACTGCTTAGTAATAGTGGTGGTACGTGCCATTGTGATTCTCCTTTTGATTCATATAGGCTTGTATATGACTATCGTATGAAGTCATTTGTGATATGTCAAGTTTATCAAGCGAAAAAGTTTTCGATTTCACACAAACTGTACCGATAAAAGAGAAAATCCCCGGAAATACCAGGGATTTATCTATATGTAGCTATCAATCAATTAGCAATAGAAGTGCTATATCGTCACTTCTACAACGATGTGAGAACAAGGACTATTATTGTTGTTTCATCCCATTAACAGTATTCTGAAATGTTTTCCTTGCTAGTTGTGATAGCGCTTCTTTATCGATATAGACGGCGATGATCTCTTCTAGATGTTTGTTTGTTAATGTTGCCACTTCTTCAACAATATCTTGATCATCTACATTGTTGTTAACGAATTCTCGAAAATCGTTAGCATTAAATATGTCCATAGTTGCTTTTCCTTTGTGTTGTGCGTGAATGTTACGTAGTTGTCATATGTTGCTATAGAAATGATAACATATATAATGATATAACGCATAACAATCAAAAACAACCGTGTTATAGTCGTATATTTTCACGTTTTTTCAATATTTTTGATAAGATATCTATAATGCACATATTATACTGAAAATACAAGGAATGAAAGAGAAAAATGAAAAAATACCTTTCCATAACACTTGCTTCTATGCTTGCTTTATCTACCTTGTCTGCGTGCTCTTCTCAGAACAGCGAGGAAGACGAAAATGTATCATCCGAAGAAAATCAAGATGATGGCGACGATAAAGAAGAAAACCCTGAACAACAATATTCTGATATTGATAAAGAGCGTATGAAAGACACTAAGACCTATCCAGGTAGCACAAAAAGTGGCAAAATTGATGATGTAGAAGCAATTGAAAACTTAACGTACGCATTTTTCGACTCTTTACAAAGTCCTTCTGGTACATACGGTGATGAACTATCTGAGTCTTTTGAAAAGTACGCCTATAAAAAACAATTTAAGGACTTAACAAAGAAGCAAAAAGAAACACTCTTTGATGCTGCTTATGAAGCGGGGATGTTTATACCGTATAATGAAAAAGCTCTTAATGATAATGATAAATATAATATTATTGCAGAAACACTTATAGCTCGCAATAAGACAAATGACCCTAATAAAGGTACAAACTATATGGTCGATTTTTCTCTTGATGATATTCGTATTGAAAATCTTGAAGGAGAACTTCCTAAAGCTTTTATTCCGTCACAGTCTATTACGCTTGTTTTCTATGATGATAGGACTCCAGACCTTAACTTAAGTAGTATTGAAAATGATTACCTGCGTTTAAATGGCGGACTTCACATGGTAAAATATAAGGGTATTTGGTATGTTGCAAAAGCAAATATTGATGAAAATGTGAAAAATCGTCTTGCAACATCTTCTCCCACAACAGAAAAGAATAGTAAGCACTAACGGGTAGGTCTTTTATATAGATAATTTTGTTATTATAAATAATAAGAATATACATATAGTATTGAATTAAGAAGGAATGATTATGAAAAAATATATATCTCTACCACTTGGTATAGTCATGGTATTATCTCTTTCTGCTTGCGGTGGAGATGATGCTAACGAAGCAACCTCGGAAGAGACCATTGTAGAACAGTCCGAAGTTCAAGAAGATGACACAGATCAGCAGGATGATAATCAACAAGAGCAATCACCTCTTCCTTCTATTCCGGAAAATGCTCCGACAGCAGTTCCTCAAGGAAGTGACGATTTCAACGCTAACGTTGATGAAGTCAGGAGAATGAAAACTCTTGAAGAATTTAGTGACAAGCCTGGGACAACAAGAGATGGAGAATTGGAAGACCTAGAAGCTGTTGATAACGCATTCCAGTACTTTATTGTTTCTACTGAACCAGGAAATGGTGAGTATATGACACAGCGCCAAAAGGATATGTTTGAAGAATATGTTTTTGTTAAAAAATTCGATATTAATGATAAGCAAAAAGAAGAGCTTTTCGATAACGCACGAAAACTTGGCATGTTTAGAGCTTTTAATGAAGCAGCACTAAAAGAAGATGAGAAGTTCGAAATTATCGCGATATATCTTCTTACTGCATACAAGATGGGTGGACATGAAGATGACGAGCCACAGAACAGAACCTTTGATCAAGAGTCAATCACGTTTGATAGAACAGGAAAACTTCCTACCGCGAAGTTAAGCAAAAGCGATATTAAGAAGATAAATGCTGTTGGAACACCAGAAGATACTGATGAAGAAGGAGAACTTGTTGCTGTTAGGTACAAGGGAACATGGTTTGTCTCGAAACAATCCTTGACTGGTGAACCACTTCGTGAGGTACAGTCGTATGATCCTAATGAGCAAGAAGAGGATACTGTTTCTTACGATGAAGAAGAGGAGAATTAAAGTTATATTTTAATGATTTATAAACGATAAAAGTTTACTATAAGTTTACTTATGTTTGAAAATCCGTACGTATTTAGTAGAAAAATCGTACGGATTTAAAAAATTTTATACCTCCTACCTGGTAAAACTTAGTTGAATTTATCAACTGTTTGCAAATGCCACATATCTTATGCTATAGTGTCTTAAGTAAATAAAAAGTTAACAAGAAATATATCGAGAAAGGATATAAAACAAATGAATACACAAGAACTCAAAGATACAACGATCATGTGGTATGCTCTTGGATTTTGGGGAGTATTTACTGCCATATCATTTATTGTAGGTGGGCTCGCTCCAGAAGCGTTTACCCCGATTATGACTAGTGTCGCCGTAGTGATGCTTGTAGGACTAGGTTTTTACCTTCCTACTCTTACAGACAATGGAGATACTCGTAAGAATCCATCGTTTATGGTGCATCAATACATGAAGCCTTCGTATAAGCAAGATGTTGAAACTACTTTGACTCCAGGATTTGTGTTCGCGTACGCGCGAGCATAACGGTATAAAAATTGCGCCTTGAGGAATTTTTCTTCAAGGCGCAATTTCTTATTGTCAATCAAGAAAACATACTATGTAGAAAATATCCCCCATGACCTATCACTGCATGATGAGTGTATTTTATTTAACGATATCGTACAGGTTTACAACCTTGTAATCATCATTGTCTGCATATTGTTCAAACATATTGACAACATACTGTTCATCAGCATGAGTGATGACTTTAGAGAAAAACTGTATAATTCCTTGGTAACAGTTGATGTTGAATACTCCTTCGTGATCATCAGGAGTAATAACAAAAGACATAATATTTTTATCATGCGAGAAGAGCTCTTTAACGATAACGACTATGCTATTGAGTTCTGGACGCATAGAAGGATATAATCCCGCTTCGTATAGTTGATCTTGCAGGTTTCCGAGATCGTTTCTATAATTATAGGGAAGTGGAGTATCCTGCACTCGTGGCTTTGGTAGAGATGTCTTTTCTACTGTATTGTTATTATTATCGTTATCATATTCTACTTGAGGAAAAAATCCCCAATTTGGATCATTTATTTTCATGTATGTATCAATAAGTTCTGACGCACCCCATAGTGCGTTTCTGTAGGGAGAATCTGGGTTCATTATAATTGCTCCTTTTTATTTATCTTTAATCATGACTATTGTATATCACTGTAATGGATTCGTCAATATGAGTATGTGCTTGTTGTTCATGTTTGAGTAGAAACCTTGCAAAAAGTGTCATATATAAGCAGGTGATATACAAGTTACTAGAAACTCACCAAATAACGTTGTGTGAGAACTTGACAATGATGAAATCTTCATGCTATAGTTACTGTAGTTCTTCAAAAGAACAAGTGCCTATAGCTCAGTCGGTTAGAGCAACGAACTCATAATTCGTGGGTCCTGGGTTCGAGCCCCAGTGGGCGCACAATATATAAGCATCCAAGACGAAACATAATGTTTTATCTTGGATGTTTATGTTCTTAACGCAAAAAGGCGATAATGAGTAAGCAATATCAACATAGTATGTGATATACGGCTATACAGAAATTGGCAATTACTGTATATGATGGTTGTCTTTTAGACCTTGAATACAGGGATTTTTTCTTCGTAATATTGTCCGTTCTTAAAATATTCAAGCACTATCTTGCGGACAATAGTTGGAGTGGAATTTTCACTGTCTGCATAGTAGATAACCACGTCAGAATCGTACTCATTGAGCTTTTGAGCGAGTTTTGTATATGTGCTGGCATGAGAGTCCATATCTCGCTTTACAATCGCTACAGCGCCATTGTAGAGGGTATGAACGTCAAACGGGTAACGGATGATAGCGCTTTTTCCGTACTGTGCGTTAAACAGTGCAAGTGTGTTCTTCAACTGTGTCATCTTCATGGTCACTATCTTACCTCGACTAAGAGGATATGTCAATATGAATCAATAGTTCTAGAAAAAACATACTATGTAATTGTTTTTACCAATGCCACAAAGCATTGGTCTGCGCTTAGACTGTGACAATAACTTCTGCACGAGAACTTGCAGAATCGTTACCCTTTTCATACACAGTAACCTTGACCTTTTGGGGGACATGTTCAATAATCTGTGCGACAATTCGCATGGTTTCAAGATCAAGTCGCCCAATAGTAATCTCCGGATCAGAATCTAGCACTTCTCGATCTCCCTTGAACTTATACAAGGACTCCATCGGGGTAGAACCATTGTGCAGCATTCTCACAATATTTCCTGCAACACGTTCTGCAATTTCTTTACGTTCGACTTTTGTAGTCATTTTTACTCCTTGTATTTCGTATGTTCTTTTCATTGTAGACGAAATGAGCAATATAGTCAAGTTGGATATCTAAGGAGAATTTGCGAATACATTGCGGTTAATATATATAAAATTGACATATATGAAAAGTTGTGTATCATGAGTATATAAACATTCTAAAAAATATACAAGAAGAATATCACTATGAGTGACCAGTTTGATTTTTATGATAACCAGGATGAGCGCGCTGCACAGGATTTTGTTGAGCGAGCAAATGAGTTTGGTGTTACAGCAGATCGTGAAGCCCTAGAAGAGTTTGTTAAGTATGTTATGAAGGAACAATGAGAAGTTTGCGCTTGACCTCATTGTTCCTTTTAACGAGATTGTTGATAATGTGCTGTTTGAGCAGTACGATACTTCAATTGATGCTAATCTTTACGAAGAGCTTGATGGTGAAGAGCAAAAAGAAGCACTAGAGGTTAAACAGTATGCTGCTCAGCACCTGTATGACTATCGTATTGCTCATGCTGATGCTAAGAATGCAGAGGATATTGCATATGATGCTGTATGGAGCTGGACAGTACAGAAAGACCCATTTGTGGAGAATCTTTCTGAGAAGTTTTATGAACAGTTCAAAAATCGATCAAAATAGGATATGAATATTACAAAATGATGATTGAAGATAAGATCATGTTTAATATCATAGATAACGCTGATTTGATCATTACAGACGAACTTCACTATGCTCTACGAAGAGAGATTGGTTTAATAGGCGGATCTTAGGGGCATCGGAAAGCACAAATACAAGATTTCTTGTATTTACTAGGGAACCAATTTCTTTCCATCAACGTTTCAACAGTTGAATGATATAGCAGCATTATTAATCATGCGTATTCAAGTTATGCTTCTCAAGCAAATCTGTAAGTTTATCCCTATCAACTGCAAAAGATACTACTACTCGCTCATCTTTTTCTTTATTCCCAGGAGCATCTATAGGATTATACGTTTCATAACCACAATCAGAGAAATCTTTTGTATAAATACTAAGAACATTTAATGTTGGAAAACCTCCCTCGTTAGGATCATATATTCCTTCTTCATAATTATAAAGCACTTTTTGTCCATAGATCTCTATTGTTTCCCCAACATGCCTTCTGTGATCAGAGAAGAGGTAACCATCATCTTTATGTTCTGCAAGAAAATCAATAAAATCTAAAGCAAAATTCTTCATATTAACATAGCGAGAATTGTCCATCCCGTTGTTAATCAGCTTCGCCTGTTCTTCAAGATGTTGTAATTCTTTCTTTTTCTCATCAATTTGGGAAACAATGTTATCAAGTAGTTCCTGTTTGTTCATTTCTTTCATAATAACTCCTTCAAATAGTTACCGATAAGTACAGTTGCTTATTATAACAGTTTGTAATATGATGGTAAAATATTACTTAACGCTCTAGTATTCTTTCAAAGAACCTATTAACGGAGCACAACTGCAAAGTGCGTAGATTACTATAACCATACTAGGAACCTCCTAGCCCATATAGTAATCATCGCTCCTAAAACAACCACTAAATAGTGCTAAATTTTACGAGGATTTTTGTTAATGGATAAGTACCATCTTGATGGTTAAGGTCCAAGAACGTCTTGAACTAAGAACAAGTATAATATACATAATCAGTGATGTCAAATCACTGCATTAACATGGTGTTTTGTGTAATATTAAGTAATATTGTACCATGATTGTAATCAACCGTTACTACACAAAATTAATAAATAGTAAAATTAACAATCTTTATGCTGATAAAAACCCCTGCTTAAATGCTTCCCATGCTGTTGTAGGGGTATTTTCATCAATTGCTTTCAGTATTTCTTGTTTTCTTTCCTCATGTTCAACAAGTGATTTACTACTACTATAGGAAGATGTGAGATCTTTCATGATTTCTTCTCGTAATTCTTGTTTAATTTCTTGTTTGAGAAGTTCTCTATCGTGTGCATCCATTATACCAGCACCCTTTTCTGTTGTAGATATAATTCATCACATATCATCATAGTTGAAACTTAATTCGAATGTCAACATACATCATGCACATAGTATGTATAAAGTGCTACAGAGATATTGTGGCGACAAATCGTTATCGCCACAATATCTTTAGTACTTGACTAGATCAGAAAGGTTGTACATCGTGTCTTTTTCGATGTTAATGTTTTGATCCGAGTACTTATTGATATTTTGTTTCGCATTATCAAAATCATGGTGATCGAATAATACCCATCGGTAGTATTTATTAATATGATCCTGTGATGGGGTAGTGGTTTTCACCATTTCTCCGTATCCGCTATATCGTGATGCTGCTTCTTCTTGGTATGCAACTTGCACACGACGAGTATGGAACCCACCGCCAGAATCAGTCATCATTACAACAGTCGGGTGCTGAATGTTAGGATTGTCTTCCATTAAACGGTCAACGAATCCGGTAACAGCAGCAAAATCAGTACAACCACTTGCAGTTGCTTGACGCTCTTTTCCTGGAATATACTCAATAGATTCCTCTGAGAATGTGCAAGCGTACACATCAGCCTTATCAAGCGGGATAACACTCATGAGTTGCTCCATCACTTTTGCTATGCTGCGATCAACAGATATTGAAAAGTCAAGTGCAAACAAAATAACTTCCTTGCCCTTGCCATCTTCTTCATCAGAAAAATCGCTATAATCGTCATTGTCCCAAATGGGCATAGAAGCATTTGTCAGACTAGCATAACGACTATTAGGTTTTCTAAACGACGGTTGGGGGATAATTCCATTTTTACCATCGTGAATATTGACAAGTTCCGGATTGATCTTTTCAAGAAAATCAATAAAGTCAATTTCAACACCATGATTTTCTGCAAGATCAGCCTTGCTCGTTTCTACATCACTAAAATTTTGTCCAGGTTGCAGACTAGATACTTTTTCATGTTGATCAGCGTTTACTGCATCAGCAATATCTTCTGGAAGTCCTGCTGGCGCTTCATCTGTATCCCCAGCATCTTCATAGTCAATATCGTCATCGCAAATAATATCGATGATAACCTGATTGCGCGCATTATCTAAGTCCTGCTGCGTATTTTCGTCCATGTCATCTTCATCAAGGTGAGCATGTTCACTACAGGTATCAGCAAGCATATCAAGCAGTGTTTCCATGAAATCATCGTCATGTTGTGGCATCTGTTCTACGATAAGATCATAAATATCACGAAGTCGCATACCTGCTGTAGACATGTTTAATACACTTTCGCCAGTAATCTTATCTTCTGGACCAGTCATACCCATGTCGATAAGAGCGTCATTGACATGACATTCGGTAGCAAGCATGTACGCCTTATCATTATCATAGTGCGGGTCTTTACGAGCAGTAAGATGATCGTAAAGCACATGTGATGCTTCGTGCGCAAGCACAAAGCCCTTTTCTTCAAAGGTAAGTGTATCGAAGAAATCAGGGTTCATATGAAAAGTAAAACTCCCCTGATCATCAAGTGCGACAAATGCTGTTGGCTGGTGCGTATCTTCTACCGGACGTCCAATTTTAGCAACAATCATTGCAAACGTCGCATAGTTTTCATTAAGGTATGAAAACGCTTCGCGGTAATGAACAAGCGCTGCGTTTGATGTTTTACGCATGTGTACTCCTTGACTTCTTAGTTAGTGCATCTATTGTTTATCATAGCGTCATAATGGCATATTGTCAACTTAGTGAAGAAAGAACACCGTAGATTCGCAATGACACATTATATGTGGTTTTAAGTGCATAATAATATCCCTCCTACATAAGAACTAGGAGGGATATTAATCTAGATGTTCTGGATAGTATTTGCTGCTTCCTTGCAGTTTTCCATGAACTTCTTCCACTTGGACTTATCAGGCTCCGGGAGATAGTTAAACTTCACATCAGTAGAAGAGTTCCCAAGGTTGTAGAAATTATCTACAAGAACCTGCTTGCGGGACTTGTGGCGATTCGCCCAAGCGTAGTTCGTTTCCTTGTTGATGGTGACATCATTGTCATTTTCAACAGAAATTGTAATGTAGTTTTGGTATCCATCAAACTTTTCTACCCACAGGTCAGTATCGAACTTGATACCTTGCTTGACCATTGCAATAAACGATAGTGGCTTTTGCACAAGTTGCTGCATAGACACTCGATCACCCATGAGTTCTTCGCACTTTTTAGCAAGTTCTGCATCATTTTCAATCAGGTCTGCTAGATCAGCATCGTCGGTGGTGCGAATAGTAGAACGGGTAATGGTTTTACCAATAGTATCTACTGTAGCCTGGGTATATCCATACTTCGTCTTCTTGGTAGCATTGCCGTTGACCTTATTGTGGTGCTTGACAAGGTTCTTGTACAATGCTCGCGTACCGTAAGAAGAGTTTACCGGAAATAATGAGGTAAACATATTCTCAGTCATGACCTTGTTGGATTCATTAATAGAACGCATGAAAAACGTACCAATAGTATCAAGGCGACGCGGAGAAAGGTAGTCTGCTTCATTAATGTCTCCCCCGATGGTAGAAAACTGCTCTTCCCACCAGCTGACCAAAACGTCACCGAATGTGCCATGCTTTTTGCGGAAGAAACCACGATCAGGCTTTTCGGATACAACAAAGTAAAAATCAAAACGGTCCAATAATGCTGGCTCAAGGTCATGCGTGGTGTATGCACCACCAGACGGGTTAATAGCAGCCACACACAGCTTATGATTATCAAGAACCTTACCATTAATAGATCCTTCAAGAATCAACTCCATAAGAGAGTTAAGCGTTTTGTATGGAGCGCGGTTAATCTCGTCAAAGAACTTCACATTAGAATCCTTAAACGTACCCTGCTGTACCATATCCAGGTAGTCATCGCCATTTTCGTCCTGCTTGACATAGGGGATGCCAACAAGGTCGGTGTACGGGTCAATGGTAGGTGCATTGTAGTATGAGATAGAAAGTCCTAGTTCTTCTGCAGCCTGTCGCAGCATAGAAGTTTTACCAGTGCCGTGAAGTCCCTCAATAAGAATGTTGCCACCAAGAGCCATTGCTTCTTTAAGATTTTCAACAGTAGCAACGGTAGCGGTGATCGTGTTGTTACTCATAGTGTTTCCTTTCGGTGTATCGTTGTTGTTCTATAGTGTAGGTGATAGTTGGTTATGTGTCAAGTTGAATTGCGAAATAGATTGTTTCTGCTGGTAGAAGAATAATTCTCCATATATGTTCATAAGTAGAAATGAACTATATAATTATTGTGTAAATTGTCTTTTTTGCACATACTATGTATGATAAATATGTAGATATGATTTACAAAAACAGCATATCTACATATTTATCAATTGTCGATTAGCTATTTTGGATAAACTTCATCACGTCAATTAAGTTTGTAGAAGAAAATAGTTCTACATAATCAGAATTCCAGATAAAAGATTGGCGGGACACAAACGAGTACTTTCCATTTGCGTGGAATACAATAGTGCCTTTTCGTTGTGAAAAATTATTGTCAGCATTTTGCACAGACACGTTTACTGGGACTTCTCCGTTCCCGTATTTTTCGACAAACGGTTGTGCAGCATGCACCCAATTATCGATAATATCGCACATTTCGTGAATATCTTCATCTGTAAATGAAGAATCAATTGTGAAAGCAGGCGTTAAAATGGTAGTTCCGTCTTTCTTGTTGATGAATCGAAAGCTTCGTGCGTTAGAATATTGGGAAGAAAAGAACTCGGTATCGTTAACTGCATCATATAGCGCATGACTATTTTTCGTTCGGATGCAGAGAGAATCTCTCTCGTATCCAAAAATGACCTTTTCAAATAGGTCTGCATTGTTGTACCAGAATTCATTTTCACGAACATGCTGTGCAAGTTCATCTCGTTGTTTTTGAGAAAACTGCACAGGAAGAAGGTCGTTAAGAGTATTTTCAACAAATTGTTCTGACATGGTTATCTCCTTAGGTAGTTGCTGGGTTTGATAATAGACAAACTAGAACAGTATGTCAAGTTGACACGAAAGAAAATAAACTACATAGTATGTATGTTTCGTATGCTGGATAAATTTTATTCTTATATACGCGAAACAGCAGTATTATGGTGATATTATTATAAACAAGAAGCTTTGCATGGAAAGACGGTATATTATGAATATTGTTATTGAAAAAGTTGATGGACACAATCATGACCAGTTACAACTAGCATCACATTTACTCCTACAATACATGGAGCACCAGGTAAGTATGAGAGATACAAATGTTCATAATATCTTGCACTATCCCGGACAAGTATTATATTACGACATAGCAAGAATTAGTCATATCATTGAAAGCACTCAATATGGAAAGCACACATTATTTATTTCCTATGCAGACGGTATTCCAGCAGGTATAGCAGGTATTACTTATGCAGGAGAAAATGTTCATTTATATATTCTCCCAGAATATAGAGGATATGACATTGGGAGAAAACTTGTTCAAGAACGTGTGAAAAATGGAGGATGGTTTACTTCTATCCATTTTGAAAATATCCCTTCGCAAAATCTTGCAAAATCGTGTGGTTTTACAAAATGTCATAGAAGAGGGAATCTTGATGTGTGGATTGCTCCAGGGATTATTGATAATGTAGCACAAGATGAAAGGTTAGATTAGAGAAAAACTCTGTAGAGTTCTTTCATTCACCATTTTGTTTTCCTTTCTTGTTTTCTACTGACTACTATAGAAAGTGTTTTCATGTATGTCAAATTGAACTACTCCACAATTTCCAACTATTGAAACTTGCATTGATGACAATACTCTGCTATACTTTTGTTCACATACATACGAACGGTCATAGAGGTGATTCATAATGACTGATATTTACACTATTTCAGAAGGCGACGAAGAACTTGTCAAAGGGTTAGAAAAAGAAAGAAGACGTTCGGATTATTTTTCTGCTAAGAATAATCTTGAAGACGTGAAAGCATATTTTACTCTTTCGCATGAAGAGTTGAAAAAGTTCCGTTATGATAAGTATTATGGACAAGGTGGAGAAGATCTTTCTGAACACCAATTACGATCTCTCATTTTCGATGAGGAACTAGAAAAGGAACTTCCAGGATTATTTATCATGCACTCTGGAGGATACGTCCCATTTATAGCTCATGGATTTCTTGGTGATTATGCTTTTTACGTTCATTCTCGTGGCGGGTATGTGACCATGAATGTATTTCGTCCGCTTGACTATACCTTAAGTGTTGCAGAAACTATAGAGCAAGGATATCGTGGTCATTCATATGGTCTTAAAAAGAGCTGTGGGAAGTATGATGATTATTATTCTGAACAAGAAGTCATGGAGTTTTGGGAGGGGCGAGATGTTGACATTTGGGTTGACCTTGTTAATAACCTGAAAAAGGGACCATTCATGTACAAATTTTCGTCTGTAGAAATAGATTATTCTAAGTATTATGATCCACCAGAAAGCGAAGAGTATTGGAAGAGACAATGGTATAAAGGCATTGAGGGAACCTATCGTGAAGCACTTCAATGGGCTGATAATCCTCATCAAGCATATGAACGTTTATGCTCTGAAGAATATAACTATAGTTTTTATCGCGTTGATAAAGAATTCGCTCATCCAGAACCGTTGAATAAGGATGAAAGAATATTTCCTGATGTTCTACCAGATTTTTCTCGAATTGCTCGTAAAAAACGATCATAAGAAAATAATATCTATGGTAGTTAGTTATCGATAATATATCCTGTGATGAAAAATAGAATGAGAAAGACAATCTACATATCAATAGTTGACTTTTTGCATTTCTAGTGGTAGGATATGTACCAACTACGAACAATACGAAAGGAATCAGTATGATTAATCGAAGTGATGCTGTAGAAACTATCAATTCATATGAGGATATTAACGATGATATGACGCTCGGACAAGCCAGAAAAGCACAAGAGGTTTATGATGCTCTTGTTGCGCAACTTGATGAAGATGCTATTGATTACCTATTGAAATCATTAAAGTACACAAAGGGGATGGAATACGATTTTGTAGAAATTACAAATCGAGATGAACTCACCACTGATTTTCTTGGTGGTGTTGAAGTTTCCTTCTTTGCTGTTTCTCATGACATGATCCCTTCTCGTCATGATCCATATTGTGTGCATAAGGATACTGTCGCTTATAGAGACATTATTAATGCATGGGAGTTTTAACAAGCAATAAAAGATAGCACTACTAAACTAAACGAGCAAGCATAATTGCACGATATTGTGCAGTTATGCTTGCTCTTCTACTATTGTTCGAAAAAGTGTTCGAAGTTTCTGGAAAACATCTGGATGATCATCTTCACGGATAGTCCACATGTAGCACACAATCATTACACCATGATCTTCTAGTACAATCTGTCTATCTTTGTAGTTTCCATCTGCAATAATAGGCTTGATGATATCAAACATCTCAAGAAAGAGCGTTGGATCGGAAGAGTATGGGAACCCGTACCCGTAATACGTATCATAACAATCAGGGAGATAAAAATCATCAGAATAATCATCGTATTCTACTCTAGGGGGAGTAGAACGATCTTCTCGCTTGTCTATATGGAAAGAAATTTCAGAGACTTCTTCACTATCTTCATATGCATGATACATTAGTGTTTTCGTAGCATCTGTATTTTCTAGGTCTTTAAGCACATCTTCTGCAAGGCTTGTAATTATCATGATGATTTTCCTTTTCGATAGTCAATAAGTTCTTGTTCATATTTGTCGATTTCTCGCTGCGCAATACTGTTGAGGTTATGTTCTATAGCATCACGATCATTTTCCTGTACTGTTTTCACAAGGTTGTGTACCTGTTTAAACACTTCTGGATGCTCACTTGCATATATTGTCCAGCAACACTTTTGTTCTTGTAAAACATCAGTAAGAATTTCTTTATGAGGATATTGTTCATCTTGAATAATAGGTGCAATAATGTCAAAAACACCATAATAGATATCCTGATAGAGTCCTCCTATGTTTTTAAAATCGTATTGAGAAATAGAGTTTTTAGGAGCATCATGTACTGGGAATCCATACCTATCACGAAAAGATTCTTGAACACTATATTGCGAACTTGCTTGATCATTTTCTGATTCTAGAACTGTGTATAACTCAATTCTAGAAACATCAGACCTATTTCTGCCTTCAACTGGTTGAGTAAGATTTATAACGATTGATACGTTTTCTTCCTGCATTTCTTCAAGAATCTCTTGTATTTCATCGGCACGATAAATAAGTTCTTTGCTATCTTTCATGCTTATAGATTTCCTTTCTGATTATCAGTGGAGAATAATGTGTACTCGCGTTGCAATGCTATCATCAAAGTCCCCGCGCGCGGAAACGAACTCATCTAGTCCTATGATCTTAGCACCGGAAGTCCCTTCGATTTGCACTACTACATCATCGGAGGTTTTCACCCAACCATCTTCTGTTGTAATGTCCCCCAAATCAATATTGACCTGTGGATTGATATGAGCAATCTTTTCAACAAACGTATCAAACGTTGTGAGAAAATAATTACCTTCCCATCCATAGTTGTTAAAATTATAGGATTACCTATGATTTTAACGTTTTCATACGTTCTTCCCAGAATATATTACTGAGCTAAACAGTAAGAGAAATGATTCTTACTCGCCTAGCGGGATACACTAC
>ERZ1029874.9-NODE-9-length-87652-cov-10.199208_pt1 | contig 87652 bp, 77 predicted proteins | sample MGYA00519235_ERZ1029874 | MGnify/ENA primary metagenome ERZ1029874 (study PRJEB33666, sample SAMEA4610926) | skin metagenome | biome: Human-associated habitat; feature: Malodor aspect; material: skin | place: Philippines | collected 2015-08 ...
AAAAATCTTAGGTATATATACCTAAGATTTTTTAGTGTTTTATTGTGCAAAGTCTGCTTTATATTGTGGTGCGAATGCTTCTAGTTCTGCTTTTACATCTGCTTGTGTATTTGAAAGGATTTGTTCAAGAACTGATCCAATATCGTTATATGCTTGTTGGCTACCTGGTGCAAGTGGTCTTGAGTATAGGTTTTTGGTTGCATCTGCAAGTATTGGAGCAATTGCAGAATCAGACTCTGAGTATGTGCTATCTTCAATTGCACTTGTTCTAGCTGGCATATATCCTGTATCTAAGGCAAATTGGATTTGAGATTCTTTGCTTGTTAGGAATTTTAAAAATTTAAAGGCTGCTTTCTTTTGTGCATCATCTGCATTGTCAAACATATAGATATTTGTACCTTGTTGTACTGCACTTTCTGCAGGATATGGTGCTGCTGCATATTCAAATTTGCCATCTACTCCATCTTTTACATATACTTCACCAGCATTTGATCCAATATATGCTCCTACTTGCTCATTTGCAAATGGTCCTGACATGTATTGGTCTGTTCCTGCTATTCTAAAGTATCCTTCTTTGATACCATCTAGATAATATTGAACAGCTTCTACTGATTCATCGCTTGCTACATCTAGGTTTTCATCCATTTCTACGCCTTTATTGTGTAGATATGTGGCATAGAAGTTTGATAGTGAATCAAAACCAACTCCTGGGATGCCTTTTTCTTCATTGATTTTTTTAGAAACTTCTACTAATTCTTCATAATTTGTTGGTACTTCAAGGCCTAGTTCATCAAAAAGTGTCTTGTTATACCAGAATACTTCTGTAGATTTGTTAAATGGTAGTCCCATGATTTTGCCGTCTTTTTCAATTTCTTGACGTACACCTTCTAGGATATCTTCATAATCTTCAATACCATTTTCGCCATTTACCATATCTGTAAGCTCTGTTACTAGATTTGCATCTTCAAATTGTAGCATCCAGTCTGGGTATGCTTGGGTAATAGTTGGTAGGTCATTTGGTGATTGCATTGTTGCAACTAAGATTTGGTTTAAATCACCATAATTACCTTGATTTTGTAGGTTTACTTTGATATTTGGATTTTCTTTTTCAAATTCTGCTACAAGCTTTTCTAAGGCTTCACCTTGACCACCACCCATTGCATGCCAAAATGTGATTTCAGCTGCTTCATCTGTGCTAGAGTCAGCCTCTTTTTCAGTATTTTCTTCCTTTGCTGCATCTTTTTCTTCTGTATTTTCTTTATTTTCTGTAGCTTCTTCTGCATTTTCTGTTTGTGCTGTTTCTGCAGTATTTTCATTTGTACCTGTATTGGCATCTTGGTTGCCACATCCTACTAAAACAGCTAAAGACAACATAATTGTTGTTAGTAATGAATAAAATTTCTTGCTCATAAAATCTCCTTTATATATATTTGTCATTACATTTGCTATATACCCGATAAATCTTAAAAATTGCAATTTTAACCTTTCAATCCGCCGTATGACACCCCCTCTAAAATTTGTCTTCTAAAAATAAAATATAAAATTAAAATTGGAAGAATTGTAATGGTCGATGCTGCCATTTGCAGGTGGATATATGATCCAGCTTCTGTAGCAAAAGCAGAAAGACCGTTTGAAATCATCCTCATATTTTTGCTATTTGTTACCAAGATTGGCCATAGGAATGAATTCCATCCAGCAATAAAATTTAAAAGTCCAATGGTAAATAAAGTTGATTTTGAAAGTGGTACCATAACTCTAGTTATAAACTCAAAATCACTAGCCCCATCCACCTTTGCTGCATTGTAATAATCCATAGGAATAGATCTTAAAAATTGTCTAAGGTAGATTATATAAAAAACACTAGCCATAAAAGGCAAAATTAAAGCCCAATAGCTATCTAATAGGGAAAGCTTAGCAATAGTTCTAAAATTGGTGAAAACTATGATTTCAAAAGGAATCATCAAAAGTGCTAGCAAGATACTTTCTACCAGCTTTTTGTGCTTAAAGTTCAAAAAGTTAAGGGCAAAAGCTGCTAAAGTTGTTGTTATAAGAGTTCCTAAAGTATTAACTAAGGTTACAAAAATAGTATTAAAAAAGTATCTAGCAAAGGGTGCCACCTTCATAGCTTCACTAAAATTAGAAGCTTGAGCAGTTTCTGGCAATAATTTTGGTGGTATGCTTGTTACTTCCTGAAAGGTCATCAGCGACGATGAAATCATATAAAAAAATGGAAAAAGGGTAATGATTGCCATAAAAATTACAAAAATATATCCTAAAATTTTATTTATTTTACTCATATCCCCCTCCTATTTTGTAAGTTTTTCTATGATTTTTCTTTGAACAAAAGTTAAGAGCAAAAGCATCAGGAATAGTAAAACTGCAGCTGCCATTGCTTGTCCATAGCGGTATTCTACATAAAATTTATTATAAATATAAAACACGGCAGTCACAAGCCTATTTCCCACCCCCGCCTTTCCATTAAATAATGCAAAAACTTCGTTATAAACCTTAAAAGCTTGGATGAAGCTTGTTAAAAACAAAAATGTTATAATTTTGGAAAGGGCTGGTAGGGTAATCCTAAAAAATTGCTCAGACTTGCTCGCTCCAAAAGTTTCCGCTACCCTATAATAATTTTTATCAATCCCCCTAAGGCCTGACAAAATAACTATGATATTAAAGGCTAGGCTGTTCCATATTCCAAAAATTATCAATGCTGGCATATTGTAATTGCGATTGTTCAAAAAATCAAAAGGCCCTATGCCGAATATTTCAAGAACATAATTGATAAATCCATATTGACCATGGAAAAGATATCTAAAAACAATCCCAATGGCAATTACTGATGTAAGATAGGGAATAAAAAATATAGTCTCAAAAAACTCAGATCCTTTGATTTTTTCATGCAAGATTAGCGCTATAATCATTGAAATTATAAGAGACAATGGCACAACCGTAACTGCATAAATGAAGGTATTTTTCATAGCAAGTTTAAATTGTGGGTCATTAATTACCACAGGAAAGTTTGTAAATCCGATAAAAGTAGGATTTAGTATGCTATTTGACTGGGTTGACATTATAAATGTTCTAAAAAGTGGATAAATTGTAAAAATGCCTATAAAAATGATCGCTGGCAACAAAAATAACCATGCCCTAGGCGAGTTTTCAGCCCTATAAGTCTTTTTTTTATCCATTAGTAAACTCTCTTTCCATCTTCTTCAAAAATGTATATAGAAGAATAATCGATATCTAAGCTGATAGTATCTCCTGAACTTATTTTTAGTTTACTATTTGCAATCACCCTAGAAGCAATACCATTTATAGTAAAATGCAATATCATATACCTGCCAATCATCTCGATATTTTCAACTTTTATTTTTATCCCCTCTTTGGCAATCTTAAAATGCTCTGGACGAATGCCGACTAAGTATTTTTTATCAGCTAGTTTTTCTTTAAAACGTCCTTGGTCAAATATTGTCAAATCCATACTAAAATCAGGGCTAGAAAGAATATCTTCATTTTTATCCATCTCATAGACATTGATGATAGGACTTCCGATAAATTTTGCTACAAATAGATTGGCAGGTTCTAAGTACAAATTTTGTGGTATATCGTATTGCTGGATGACACCATCATCCATAAGAGCGATATAATCAGAAATTGAAAGGGCCTCTTCTTGGTCATGGGTTACAAAAATAGTTGTAACTCCAACATTTTTTACAATATTTCTAATCTCCTCACGTATTGATAGGCGCAAGCGTGCATCAAGATTTGAAAGTGGCTCATCCATCAAAAGTGTTTTTGGATTTTGAACCAAGGCTCTTGCAATTGCAACCCTTTGTTGCTGACCACCAGATAATTGGGCAGGCTTTTTTTCCTTATATTCTGAAATATAAGTTAGTTCCATATATTTTTGGGCAAGTTCATTTGCCTTATTTTGGCTAACTTTATTATCCCCAACGGTTAAGGGAAATGTTATATTTTCAAGGACTGTCATGTGAGGATAGAGGGCATAATTTTGAAAAACCATACCTATATTCCTATCCTTTGGATGTAGGCTTATTATAGACTTATCGTCAAATAAAATATCCCCACTGGTAGGATCAAGAATTCCTGCAATAATATTTAAAATAGTGGACTTCCCACAACCAGAAGGTCCTAATAGAGTAACAAGGGCTCCGTCGGGAATTTTAAGATCAATATCCTTTAAAGCTTCATAGCCATTTTCATAAATTTTCTGTAAATCTCTAATTTCAATCATATATTCCTCAAGCTAGTTTTTTACTAATATATCACTTATTTGTAATCATAAGGTAAAATTTTTGTAATAAACATATAAAAAACCGACCATGATATTGGTCGGTTTTATAAAAATTTGGTCTGCAATTTCTATTAGATTGGAGCTTATTAAAATTTAATCCCTATTTCTATTACCAAAAAGTAAAAACATCCTTAAAAATTGTAGGGCTGTTGTAAGTGTTGCTGCTACATAGGTGTAGGCTGCAGCCTTTAGCATATTTGCAGCATAGGTATTTTCTTCGCCTACTAGCATGCCTGATTCTTCTAGAACTCTTAGGGCGCGTCTACTAGCATTAAACTCTACTGGTAGGGTTACCACTTGAAAAATAAGGGTTAGAGAAAATAGGATAAGTCCTACATCTATAAGGTTTTGGCTAGCTAAGAACATGCCTAAAAATAAAAGAGGAAGGCTAAGTCTTGATCCAAAATTTACTGCTGGCACTAGCCAAGATTTTATTCTAAGTGGTGTATATCCTTCTTTGTACTGGATAACGTGGCCTAGCTCGTGGGCTGCGACTGCAACTGATGCAATTGATGTATCATTGATAGATTGAGCAGATAAGGCTACTTCCTTGGTAGCTGGGTTAAAGTAATCTCCCATGGCATTATTTATCTGCTTTATTTTTATATCATTATAGCCCCTAGTATCTAGGATATAATTGGCGGTTTGCTTGCCTGTTATTTGCTTTTTAGTTGAAATCTTACTATATTTTGCAAAGGCTTTTTGGACATTTGCTTGGGCAATCATTGTTATTATAAGACCAATTAGGACTAAAATATAGGTTCTATCGAAACCATAATAGTAAGGCATAAAAATCCTCCTTATCTTTTTTAAATATTATACCCTTGATTTATAATATTTTAAAGCATATATAAATTTTATTAAAGGTATTATTTAAGTTAATGTAAAAATAAGCATAGAAAAAGGGCTAGACTCCTAGCCCCTTTTCCTTTTAGAAAAGAATAAGTTAGTCCTAGTTTTCTATAGGGAAAACTTTTAAGGAATTAATAATGAAAAACCTAGCTATGTAATAGCTACTTATATTATAGCATAAAAAAATTTTTATGCAAACATTTTCTTATATACCTTCTAATAATTTTAAATAACTACAAATTCATGGAGTTTTGCCTACTCTTGAATAGCTTTAGCGTTTTCTTTTTCTCCAATTAGGACAATTGTATCATCTTCTTCTATAAGTAAATTTGGGTCAAAATCTATAATCATATGATTATCTCTTTCAAAGGCTATTACATTCATTTGATATCTTTTTCTAAAATCTAGGTCTACTAGACTTTTACCTATCCAAGATTTACGAGCCTTTATCTTTATAAGGGAAATCTCATCTGAAAAGTCTATTATTTCCATTAAACTTGGACCTGAAAGTGATTTTGCAAGCCTTTGCCCTGTATCAAACTCTGGAAAAACTATACGGTCTGCACCAATTTTGCTTAGTATTCTAGCATGCTGATTGCTAGATGCTTTTGCAATTACTTCCTTTACGCCACTGTCTTTACATATTAAGGTTGCTTCTATAGACGCTTCAAGGTCCGATCCTGTTGCAATAATCGCCACATCATAATTATTTATCCCTAAAGAATGCATAGCTATTTCTTCTGTAATATCTGCTTGGATAGCACTAGAAACTTTGTTGGCCATCTTTTCTATCAGTTCATAGTTAGAGTCAACAGCTGTTACATAGAATCCTTCTTCAAAAAGTTTAGTAGCTACAGACATACCAAATCTTCCCAAGCCTAAAACTATTATATTTTTATCCATATATTTCTCCTAACCTATACTTATAAATGCTTCTGGATATCTGATTAGCCTATCATCAGATTTTAAACCAAATGATAAAGCCATGGTCATAGGACCAATTCTTCCTAAATACATGCAAAAACCAATTATAACCTTAGATAAACCTGAGATCTTATCAGTAATACCCCTAGTTGTCCCCACAGTTCCTAACGCAGAAACCACCTCAAAAAGTATATCTATAAAATTAAGATTATTCATAGCTGATAAAACAAAACAAACCACCACTAGTAAAGTCAGTGATATGACAAAGATTGATAGGGCTTTTTTTATTGTATCATTGCTTATACTTCTTTTAAAAACAACTGGTTCTTTTTGATTTTTAATTACCGAAATAACAGCAAGTATTAAAACTACAAAAGTAGTTGTCTTTATCCCACCAGCTGTAGATCCTGGTGACCCTCCAATAAACATCAAATTCATGAGTAAAATAGATGTCGTATTTTTTATTTGAGACATATCTATAGAATAAAATCCTGCAGTCCTAGCTGATACCGATTGAAAGAAAGAAATTAAAAGTCCATTGCCAAAACTTTCTTTTGTTAAAATCCCTCCATTTAATGACTCTAAAATGAAAAATCCTAGTCCACCTATTATTATCAAGATTATATTGGTGGTTAAAACTAATTTAGTATGTGTAGATAAGTGTTTTAGTTCTCTTTTATTATAAATCTCACTTGTAACCATAAACCCTAAACCACCAATAACTATCAATGCCATTATAGTTATATTTACTAGATAATCATTGCGAAGAGGATACAAAGAATCTCCTAGTATATCAAAGCCTGCATTACAAAATGCAGAAATGGAGTGAAATACAGCATACCATAACCCTTTAAGAAATCCATAAGTCGGGACAAATCTTATAGCTAAAAAAAGTGCCCCGAGACCTTCAATAGTTAATGTAAAAAGCAAAACATATCTAAATAATTTTAAAACACCAGACATGTTCTCTGTATTTAATTGCTCTTTTAAAATTAATCTGGATTGTATACCTATTCTTTTTTTCAAAATTAGAGGAATAAGAGATGCTAGTGACATAACACCAAGCCCACCAATTTGAATCAATATTAGAATTATAATATGACCAAAAGTATTCCAGTGCTCAGCAGTATTTACCGGACTTAGTCCTGTTACACAAGATGCGCTAGCCGCTACAAAAAAAGCATCTACAATATTTGTACTTTCTCCACTATTTGTTACATAGGGAGTAGATAAAATAAGCCCCCCTAAAGTAATAACAATGAAAAAACCTATAGTTAAAAATAAAGGCGGTTTTTCAACTATTTTTTCAAAAATTTCTTTTATAAAATTTTTCTTCATTCTATCCATCCTTATTAATTCGACCTTATAAAAGCCTCATAAAGCAATTTTATATTTTATAAAATATTTTGTCAAAATAATTTTAACATATATTTTGGGTATATGCATATTAGAAAATATATTAAGGAGAGCGTATGAAAGAATTTTATAAAATTGGGAAAATACTTTTGCTAAGTCTACTAATATTTTTACCAAAACCAGTCTTTGCAGATGGCTTTGACCATATTAATATCGATGTAGATATTGATAAAAACGGTATAGGCAAGGTCAGCGAAGAATGGCAACTAGATGAGAGAGACAATGACTTTACAGAAAGATACAAAAATATTGAAAACCTAAAGGGACTTAAAATCGAAGATTTTTCTGTAGCCATGGACGGACAAAAATTTAGTCCCAAAGACCCTTGGGATATAGATGAAGATTTTGAGCAAAAAGCCTACAAGTACGGTCGCATAGACCATAGCGTTGACGAAGTTGAGCTTTGCTGGGGCATTAGCGAAAGAAGTGAAGCTAATACATATAAACTAAACTATAAAATAAATCCAGTTGTCATAGGTTTAAATGATAGCGACATGTTATTTTTTGAGTTTGTAGGAGCCTATCTAGATCCAAAACCAAATGATTTTACCATTAGAATAAATTCTTATGAACCTATAGATGAAAATACAAAAATGTGGGCCTTTGGCTACGAAGGTGACATCCACAATGAAAACGGATCTATAGTAGCCAAGTCAACCGGAGAAATCAGTAAGGGTCGTATCTTACTTAAATTTCCAAAAGGTACTTTTGCTACAAGCTATAGAGAAGATAAAAGTTTTGATGACTATAAGGATGTAGCCTTTGAAGGAGCTAATTTTGAAGGTAGCGAGGGCACAGCTCAATTAACTGATGATGATTCTGATTTTCCAGTTTTAATAGTATCCATTATAACCCTTCTTGGAATCGGATTTGGAGCATTTGGTATAAAAAAAGCAATATATGAGTCAACGAAATATAGATTTGCCAATATAAAACAAATACCAGATATAAAAAATATCAGGAAATACTATTATGATACCATCCCTTATGATGGTCACATAGAAGACACCTATCTATTGCTAGCCAACGCCTATCCAAACCACCCAAACTTTGATAGTATGATAAATGCCTTTTTCTTAAAATGGATAGACGAGGGGGCCATTAGCTTTATAGAAGATAAAAAAGATCACGGAATATTTAAAAAATCCCTAGACCAAATAGTCATAAATTATAAACCAACTAATATGGGAGATATAGAAGAATCCTTATTTGGCTATCTAATGGGTGCAGCAGACCAAAGAAGCGATGGCAAAATCACCCAAGATTCTTTTGAAAAATACATGAAAAAAAGACATAAGTCTTTACAAAACCTAGCCCAAAGAATAGAAGAATCTAGTCTAGATTCCCTCCTAGCAAAAGGCTATGTAGAAAAAATAAATATAGCAAAAAGATCTGGCAAGATAAAGGAAAAAATCCACCTTACACCAAAGGGCATGGACCTATACAAAAACTTTGTAGGTTTCAAAAACTACCTAGAAGACTATAACAAAATCGACCCAAGTCAGATAGAAAATATAGATATTCTAAACCAATACATGATCTTTGCAGCTATGTATGGCATAAGCGAGGATGTCTATGATAGGTTTGTGGACGTATATCCGACCTATGCTTCTAGTGGATTTTATAACTATTATATGATCCACCATATCAACTCCTATGCCCACACTACAAGCTCAGGTGGCGCTAGTTCTTCCTATGCAGGAGGAGGCGGTTCAGCGTCCTTTGGTGGAGGATCTGGAGGCTTTGGTGGTGGAGGCGGCGGTGGCCGTTAATATTTAAAGCCAAAATAAAAAAGTCTAAATAACCATCATGCTATTTAGGCTTTTCTTATTATTTATAAATTATTTGAACATTTTGCTTTTTAAATAAGCTAACTAGCTCATCCTTTTTATCCACTGGATAACGCTGGATGTCAACTGCATTATTATTTACCACAATGGCAAAAGCAGCTAGGTCACCATCATTTGAAACGTTGACTTGCTTTAAATCATCGAATTTATATTTACGAGTCATAATGGGATTGCCCGCTTGAAGAATCAACCCATCATCAGCAATGCCCCTGCCAATCCTAGATGAAACAACATAAAGAGTGGCAACCATGACCATCAAAAGAGTGTCAGTTCTATCGGCCTTAACAACCCTAGCAAAAATGATAAAAATAAGCCAAAGAAGGGCAATAGAAATCCAGTCCATTTTTATGATACCAGGACGAATCTTAAGGTCCTTGGCCCTAATAAGATTTAAAAGGCTAAAAATTAAGAAAAGTGCAACAAATAAATAAATCAAAACATCCCCCACATTTGTTAATTTATATAAATATTATATAACAGAAAAAAGTTTAAAGGAAGTAAAGGATACATTATGAAAAAATTATATTTTAAAGAAAAGTTTTTTAAAATTACCGACCATTATCCCATTTTAGATGAAAACGGCCGTGAAGCTTACTATCTAGACCAAGACTTTACCTTTATAGGCTATAAGTCAGCCGTAACTGATAAAAACGGTAATAAAGTATTTTCTATCGGCAGAGAAATCCTAGCATTTTTCCCAAAATATACTATCTCATTTGCAGACGGTCAAACTATGGTAATCCAACAAAAATTAGAATTTTTTAAACATAGAGTCCATGTTTATATGGACAAGGAAACCCTAAATCTATCAGGAAATATTTTCCATTATGATTTTGATATTAAAAATGGAGCCGGCCAAAATATAGGATCAGTAAGAAGAAAAATACTTACCTTAACAGATACCTACGAGCTAACTATATATGATGAGACCTACACAGAAGAGCTAATGGCGCTTGTTATCTGTCTAAACAATATGATAGATAGAGAACAAGCATCAGCCGCATCAAACAATTAAGGAACAATAATGACAGAAGAAATTTTAAAATATATAAAAGAACTTTGCAAGACCCCTTCACCAACAGGCTATACAAAAAGAGTCGAAAAATATCTTATGGAAGAATTTAAGAAAATGGGTTACGATCCTTACCAAACTACCAAAGGCAATGTGGTAGTCCCAATCAATCCAGGAAAAGAAAATGGACTTTTAATGTCAGCCCACGTGGATACCCTAGGACTTATGGTGCGTTCCATAAAAGCAAATGGCAGGCTTAGAGTGACAACCCTAGGAGGCTTTCCACTTTCTTATGTAGAACAAGAAAATGTAACTATAATTACAAGAGCTGGCAAAGAATATACTGGAGTTATGAGAATAAATAATCCAGCAGTCCACGGATCAGATGACCCAAGAGAAATCAAACGTGATGATATCAATATGGAAGTAGTTATCGATGAAATAACAAACTCAGCAGAAGAAACAGAAAAATTAGGTATCTCAGCAGGAGATTTTATAGCCCTAGACCCAAGATTTAGAGTAGATAATGGTTTTGTAAAATCTCGCCACCTAGATGATAAGGCCTCTGCCGGAGTACTTATGGCGCTTGCCAAAGAAATAAAAGAAGAAAACATAAAAATAAACCGTCCGTTATATTTTGCATTTACAATCTATGAAGAAGTAGGCCATGGAGCAGCCAGCGGCCACCCAGTAGGAATAACAGATATGATAGCAGTCGATATGGGAGTAGTTTATGATGACCTAAAAACAGACGAAACAAAGGTATCAATCTGTGCCAAAGACTCATCCGGCCCATATAATTTTGATTTGACTAACGAACTAATAGATATGGCAAAAGCAAATGAAATAGACTATGCCATAGACATCTACCCACAATACGGCTCAGACGCATCAGCAGCAGTAGCAAGCGCCAATGACTTTAGACACGCCCTAGTAGGAAGCGGGGTCGAAGCAAGTCACGGCTATGAAAGAACCCATGTAAATGGGTTAAATGGACTTTATAAATTGTTAAAAGAATATATAAAGAAAAACTAGGTTTTGTACCTAGTTTTTTATTTGTACTAATCGCCCACATTGTCATTTCGACCGTGAAAACTGATAGGCTTTGGGGTGGGGAAATCTTTTTTTCAAGTAATGCTTTTTGTTAGTATTAATTATTTTATCAATATAAGTATTTTATACATTTAAGGATGTCTGACCTTTAAGTAGATCTCTCCGTGCGCTGCGCTTAGTCGAGATGACAATGGGGTAAAATGCTTCGTTTTGATATCTTTTCTTAATTAGATAATGCAGAGTGACTATGTAAATAAGATTTATTTTTTAATAAGCATAGCTTCCCTATATTGTCATTTCGACTGGAGCGATAGCGGAATGGAGAAATCTTTCTGCTCTTTATGTGATTGTTTACCGTAGTTTTTATTTTTATTTGATTATTAATTTTTGTAATTTGGGTAAGAGCTACCGGATGGAGATGTCTGACTCGTATGTAGATCTCTCCACTTCGCTGTGCTACGGTCGAGATGACAATAGGTAGGATTGCTTCGGATTATAGTGATGTTCTTATTTACTTTTTGTTTTATGCGAAGTGGGGTTGTTTGTAAGATTTATTTTTATAGCAATACAAGACCCCCCATTGTCATTTCGACTGAAGCGATAGCGGAATGGAGAAATCTTTCTACTCTTTATGTGACTATATACCGGGAGTTGTTAGCTTTATGATTTTATTAACTTTTCTATTAACTTGACAGCTACGGTTAAGGATGTTTGACTCTTGGGTAGATCTCTCCACTTCGCTTCGCTACGGTCGAGATGACAATTTAGTGTATTACTTTGGATGTGCATGTTTTTCTTATTTACATTCTTTAAGATGCGAAGTGTAAATATTTGTAAGATTTATTTTTATAGCATATAAGCATCCTCATTGTCATTTCGACCGGAAAAGCCCTTAGGCTTTGGAGCGGAGAAATCTTCTCTTGCTTTATGTTACTTTTAAACTTTAGTTTTAATTAAATTTCCTTATTATCTTTCCAAGCTATTCCTATCCCTACCCCACTCTATTAGCAAATCTTTCCATTCGGGATTTTGCATATTAATCAATCTCTCTTTCTTCGTCCTACTCCATTTTTTAAGTTGTTTTTCTCTAGTGATAGCTGCACTTATATCTGGAGTGCTTTCTACATATACCAGTTTATAAATATTATAACGAGAAGTAAATCCATTTGCCTTCTTCTGATTATGCTCATTTAATCTACGGTACAAGTTATTTGTGACTCCTATGTAAAGGGTTTTATTGGTGTAGTTGGTTATCATGTAGACATAGTATAACTTTTCCATTTTTACTCCTTGATTTTTTTTATACTTATAGCCTATTAGAAAGAAATTAAGCATTTTTTTGTGTAGGGTTAATTATTTGATAATCTTTGCTACGGTTGGGAATGTTTGACTTTTTGGTAGATCTCTCGACTGCGCTCGAGATGACAATGAGGAAATACTTCGTACTGTAGAGGTGGGTCTTATTTACTTTTTGTTTTATGCTAAGTGAGGTTGCTTATAAGATTTATTTTTATAGCAATATAAGCTTCCCCTCATTGTCATTTCGACTGGAGCGGGAGCGGAATGGAGAAATCTTTCTGCTCTTTATGTGATTGTTTGCTTTTAGTTATTAATTTTATTTTGTTATTAACATTTCTTTTTATTTCTGAGTTAATATTTATCTAGGAGACCCTTCGACTACGAAAACTCGCTTCTTTCGAAGCTTTTCCGTGCTACCGCACTATGTTTTCGGCATAAAAGCCCAAAATCAATGGGCTTTTATGTGCTCGAGATGACAATGAGGGAATACTTCGTACTGTAGAGGTGAGTTTTATTTATTTTTTGTTTTATACAAAGTGGGGTTGCTTGTAAGATTTATTTTTATAGCAATATAAACACGCCCCATTGTCATTTCGACTGGAGCGGGAGCGGAATGGAGAAATCTTTCTGATCTTTATGTGATTATTTGCCTTTAGTTATTAATTTTATATTGTTATTAATTTTTGTAATTAGTGTAATAGCTGCCGGTTGGGGATGTCTGACTCTTTGGTAGATCTCTCGGCTAAGCTCGAGATGACAATTGAGTGGATTGCTTCGTATTATAGAAATGGGTCTTATTTACTTTTTGTTTTATACGAAGTGGGGTTGTTTATAAGATTTATTTTTTTAGCAATATAAGCACCCCCCATTGTCATTTCGACCGGAAAAGCCGCTAGGCTTTGGAGGGGAGAAATCTTTCTTTGCTTCTCGTTTCCCAAACAAAAAAAAGAGGCCTTTGTCTCTTTTTTTCTATCCTCTACTGTCCATCAACCCTGCCCAAGTCAGCAGCTCTTATAGTTTCATCTATTACTTTATCAGTATCTTCTTCTTTTACTCTCAATTCTTCATAGGCCACATCTGTTGGTAGTCTAAATTCCATACTATTTGCTCTAAGCATATTTACTTGTCTAATGCCATGCTCGATTCCTTCAGCATCGGTTAATCTTTCGTCTTCTCTGTAGGCTTCTTCTAGTTCTTCGAAAGGCATTATTTCTAGTTTGGTACTTTCTGTTTGTCCTAGTTCATTTAGGATTTTTTTATAAAAATCTTCATAGCTCATATAGCCAGTTGCCACAGCATAAGTTTTTCTATGTTTACCATTTTCTAGGGCGCTAATTGCTGCTTGTCCGACTTGGTTTGCTGTGATGGTTGCAAATCCTCCAGTAGTCACTGGCATAAATTCTTGGCCTCTTAGCATGTCCACATACATGCTGGTCATAGGAGTTTTGCCTGACATGGTGCCAAAAATATATGGCAATCTTAAAACCGATACATTCATAGCCCCTTCTCCCGCATACATGGCTGCTTTTTCTTGGAGGAGTCTGGTTTCTACATATGGTTCTTTCTGGTAACTGTGTAATCTTAATTCTTCATTATTTTCTGCAAATTCTGATGTATATGATCCAAACAATACAAAATTTTTAACTCCTGCTTCTTTGGCGAGCCTTGCTATCCTTGCTGTTGGCAGCACATTTGTATCGTAGAAAAATTTCCTAGCAGGCTTTTGTGGGACTATTCTCTCATCTACACCACCAGCATAGACAAAACTATCGCATCCACGGATCATTTCTACTATTTCTGCATCGGATAAAGCAAAAAAGTTTTGAACTATAAACTCAACTTTTGTTTTTTTATTAAATTTTAATTCATCAGGCAATTCTACTACATCGACAGTTCTTACAGTATATCCACGGTCTATAGCAATTTTTGTAGTGTAATATCCCAAAAATCCAGCCCCACCTAGGACAAAGATTTTATTTACTTGACTCATTGTCTACTCCATCATTTGATAAATAATCATAGGATATGCCGTAGTAATCTTCCACACATTCTAATTGGGTACCGTGTTTTAATTCCTCAACAGCTTCAGCCCCTTTTATAATTTCAACTAGGCGCATAGCAAGATAAACTGTAACCGCTGCCCCACGACTGGTTGTGATATTGCCATCAGTAACCACCATTTGATCATCTACGTATTCTAGGACATTGTCTATATCATCTTTTAAATCAGGGAAAGAAGTAGCACGTTTGTCAGCAAGCACTCCTGCCTTGTTTAAAACAATAGGACCTGCACAAATGGCTGCAATTAATTTTTCCTCATCATCAAAAGTTTTAACAATATCAATAACACGCTCATCATCACGGAGGGCCTCAGCACCCTTGGTACCACCTGGGATGTATAGACCATCAAATTCTTGTGGATCAATATCATTTAGGTTTGTATCTGCAGTAAGGGTAATGTTTGATTTTGTAATAATATCGTTAGTGTCATGGATAGAAACGGATGTAACATCAATGTCAGCACGGCGAAGGTAGTCAATAACAGTAATAGCCTCCACATCTTCGCATCCATTTGCTAGAAATACTAATATTTTCATATAAACTTCCTTTCTGTTTGTTAAGTTTAATAGTGAGATTTGCATTCTTTTGATGTATTTATACCCAATTTGGGGTGGGTTTTTGGGGATAAGGGTGATGGCTGCGGTTGGGGTTGTTTGTAAGATTTATTTTTTTAGCAATATAAGCTCCCACATTGTCATTTCGACTGGAGCGGGAGCGGAATGGAGAAATCTTTCTAATCTTTATGTGATTATATACCGGGAGTTGTTAGATTTATACTTTTATTAACTTTTCTATTAATTTGACAGCTACGGTTAAGGATGTCTGACTCGTATGTAGATCTCTCGACTAAGCTCGAGATGACAATGAGCAGGATTGCTTCGAATTATAGTGGTGGTCTTATTCACTTTTTTTTATACGAAGTGGGGTTGTTTATAAGATTTATTTTTTATAGCAATATAAGCTCCCCCATTGTCATTTCGACTGGAGCGGTAGCGGAATGGAGAAATCTTTTTTTTGCTCTATGTGGTTGTAAAACGATAGTTTTTGTTGTTATTTGATTATTAATTTTTATAATTTGTGTAATAGCTACCGGTTGGGGATGTCTGACTTTTTGGTAGATCTCTCCGCTTCGCTGCGCTACGAAAACTCGCTTCTTTCGAAGCTCTTCCGTGCTACCGCACTATGTTTTCGGCATAAAAGCCCAAAATCAATGGGCTTTTATGTGGTCGAGATGACGATTGGGAGAGTTGCTTCGGATGTTATTGTGTTTCTAGATTTTAGTAAGCCGGCTTCGTTAGCCAAATCATAGATTTGGACTGCGCGGCATTTGACCTTCCCTGCGATTGCTTCGGATATACTATAACTTGTTTCTCACCTCGTCGGCTTCAGGACGAAATCGTAGATTTCTATTTCGCGACATCTGACCTACCATCAATCCGGCTTGCCGGATTGGGTTAGGTCATAAAAAAAATACTCCCACCTTTATTTGGTGGGAGCATTTTCAAGTGAGTACCGCGGTTACTATTAGTTTTTAAGTTCGAGTCTTATCGAGTGCACTCTTTATATGACTCTATTTATTTGTTGTAAAATATCTAATATTTAAAATTAGTTATTTTTTTTGCTTGCTGCGTAAGCAACTGAAGCTGCTGCTAATACACCTGCAACGCCAGCTACACCAGCGATACCTGTTTTAGCGTTTGAACCAGCTGTTTTGTTTGCTGATTTATTAACAACTTTTGTTGTATCTACTTTTTTGTCGTCAGCTTTGTCTTCTTTTTTATCGTCAGCTGTATCGTCTTTTTTGTCGTCAGCTGTATCGTCTTTTTTGTCGTCGTCTTTTTTGTCGTCGTCAGCTGGTTTTTCGTCTACAACTTCAACATCTTTGTCAAGTTCTTTAAGTTCTTTTTGGATAGCATCTGTGTTGTTGTCTAATTTTTCGATTAGAGCATCAACGTCTTCAGCTGTTACTTCTTCTTCTGCAGCGTAAGCTGTAGCTACTAGAGCAACTTTTTTGTCAGCTTTAGCTAGGATAGCTTCAGCTGTAGCGATTGTAGCTTTTTGTTCAGCTACTAATGCGTTTAATTTAGCTCTGTTGTTAGCTGCTGTGTTTGGTGTTAATTTTTCAAGAAGTTCAACTGCTCTTAGAGTATCGTTAGCTCTGTCGATAGCTGCTTGAAGACCTACATAGTCAATGTCTTTTTTAGCTGGAGCTTCTTCTTCACCTTTAACTTCGATACCATTGTTTGTTGCAACGATAACTACGTTGTAAGCTTCTGCTGCTGCTTTTAATTTAACTAAAGCTGCATTGTATTTAGCTAATGCTGAGTCGTATGAAGGTTTAGCTAATTCGTATGCAGATACTGCTTCATCATATGCTGTTTCAGCCGCTAAAACTGCTTGGTAAGCTCTATCTTTTGCACTTAAGTTATTGTAGTTAGATTCATCCCAAAGTTTCCATGCGTTTACATATCTAGCATAAGCTACATTAAAGTCTCTTTGTCTTTTTTCAGAAACCTTAGCTTCTTCGAATTCTGATTTTGTTTTTTTAGCTTTATTTACGTCATCTGTTCCTGATGGATTATCAGCGTTAGCAGAACTTCCATTTATATATAGTCCAAAACCATCTTTTGCTTTAGTAGATGTTGGATAATCTCCAGAACCTTCTGGGTATTCTGCTGAGTTTGGAGTGTTTTGATTTTCTCTAACTGCTTTAGTGTAATCTTCATTATAATTTTGATTAACAACTGCTTTACCTTCAGTTACTGTAGCTTCTTGATCTTTAAGAATGTTTAATTTTAATTCTGAAGCTGGATGTGTAGATTCTTTTGTAGCTGGTTTTGCTTCAATGATTTCTACTTTTTCAATTTTATCTGTATCCATTCCAGACCAGTCTTTAACATAAGTTATTTTTGCAGTTTGATTTGATGCAGCTTGAGCACCTGTTACTTCTAATGCTTCAATTTCTTCTGCTGATTCTTCAGTAAGAACAGCTAAAAGTTTTCTAGCTTGGTTTAATTCTTCTCTTAAACCTGCATCATAACCTACTGAGCTAATAGCATTATAAGCTTTAACAGCTTCAAGAACATTGTCTTTAGCTTCTGCAAGTTTTACTTCAGCTCTATCATAAGCTGCTTTTTGAGCATCTGCAGTTTCTTTTAAAGCTCTTGCTTTTTTAAGTTCTTCTGCGTATTTTTCTTGGAATAATGTTGTTGATTTAACTTCTGTTTTTGTTGAAGTTGTGTCAGCTGCGAATGATGGAGCAACTGCGCTTAAACCTAGAGCTAGTGCTAATGCACCTGCTGCTAATTTATTTCTTTTCATTATAAGTTTTCTCCTTATTATTTCTATCTACTATTTTTGTCTAATAAATAGTACTCACTTTACATATTCTATAGTACACCAATTTCTACATTTTTGCAACACATTTGATAAATTTAACAATATTTCTAAAAAATATAGTTATAAATATCTTCACATTTACTACAAGGTTGTAATAAGTGTGTAGTTATCAGGCTTTGTCCTATAGAGATATGTTTTAATAAGCTTTTGTCTGTGGCCAATATGTCTAAAGTTTTGCTTAATTTACTGACTACTAGCTAACAAATGCTCATTTTTGTTTATAACTATCGATATTTTGCACTCATGTTTTGTGGTTATCACCCATAAATATATTGATAGTTATATCTATTTTAGCAGATATTGGGGTTTAGTCAAGTAGATTTTGCCTGATTTCTGTTACTTTTGGGGTGGTTTCTCTCATGACGGTAGATCTGATTTGATCTAGGGTCTCTGCCCAGTCGTAGGAGGCTATGAGTTGCTGGCGGTAGAGCATGGTTTTGGCGTTGTTTTTGTTGGTGTTGAGGGTGTCAAAGGTGTTGAGGGTGGCGATGGTTTCTCCGGTGGTTAGGATGATTTCGCTGTTTTCTATTTTTTCTACACAGGTGATGTTTACAAAGCCTCTTCTTTCTCTATTGTAGGTGGCGTTTCTATATTTGAAGCCAAAGAATACGTGGCTGGTGTCTATGATGTAGGGCATGTTTTTGCTGATTTGGAGGGTGTCTTTGATGATGAGGTCCATTTCTTTTTTGTTTTTGCCTCTTTTTTTGTACATTTTGTTGAGGTAGAGGGTGGGTGTTTCTTCTATGAGGTGGGTGGTGGTTGGTGTGTAGACGCGCGATCCTATGCCGAAGGTCTTGATTTCTTCTGGGAGGATGGCGATGATTTGGATTTTGTTTATGGTCATGGTGACTCCTTTCTTTTGGTTTTGGGGGTTGGGGTTTACTTTTTAAGTTGTTAATGGTTTTACTTTTGATTTGTTTGATTGGTAATGTTTTTATTTAGTGAATGGCTGGTGGTTGGGGGTGTCTGACGCTTGGGTAGATCTCTCGGCTAAGCTCGAGATGACAAAATAGTGCGGTGCTTCGTTTGTGCGACAGCTTTCTTATTTACTTTTTTTCTGAGTGATTGGTTTATAAGATTATTTATTAAATAGAGATTGGTACCCTCCCATTGTCATTTCGACTGGAGCGGTAGCGGAATGGAGAAATCTTTTTTTGCTTTATGTGATTATTAGCCGTAGATATTAAATTTATTTTGATATTAATTTTTGTAATTAGAATAATAACTACAGGATGGGGATGTCTGACTCGTAGATAGATCTCTCCGCTTCGCTGCGCTACGGTCGAGATGACAATTGAGGGAATACTCCGTATGTGTATGTTTTTCTTATTTAATAATAACGGAGTGAATTTGTTTTATAAGATTTATCTTACTAAAAAGAAAAGACTTCCATATTGTTATTATTTAAGATTGCAGGGTTAGTGTTTGTAAGATTTATTTTTTATGGCACATAAGCACCCACATTGTCATTTCGACTGGAAAAGCCGGTAGGCTTTGGAGCGGAGAAATCTTTCTTTGCTTTATGTGATTATTAGCCGTAGTTTTTGTTTGATTATTAATTTTTATAATTAAGGTAATAACTTCCGGTCGGGGGTGTCTGACGCTTGGGTAGATCTCTCGGCTGCGCTCGAGATGACAATTGAGTGTATTGCTTCGGATTATAGTGGTGGGTCTTATTTACTTTTTGTTTTATACGAAGTGGGGTTGCTTATAAGATTTATTTTTATAGCAATATAAGCACTCCCCATTGTCATTTCGACTGGAGCGGGAGCGGAATGGAGAAATCTTTCTTTGATTTATGTGATGCAGAACGATAGTTTTTTTATTTTATTTGATTATTAATTTTTGTAATTAGGGTAATAGCTGGTGGTTGGGGGTGTCTGACTCGTAGATAGATCTCTCGGCTTCGCTTCGCTACGGTCGAGATGACAATTGAGTATTGTGCTTTGTATGTTATTAATGGTTTTATTTTGTTTTGTTTGATTGGTAATGTTTTTATGTAGTGATTGGCTGGCGGTTGGGGATGTCCGACTATTTGGTAGATCTCTCGGCTGAGCTCGAGATGACAATTGACGGGATTGCTTCGGATTATAGTGGTGGGTCTTATTTACTGTATTTAAGGTTCGAAGCGTGAGTGTTTGTAAGATTTATTTTTATAGCAATATAAGCCCCCCCATTGTCATTTCGACTGGAGTGGTAGCGGAATGGAGAAATCTTTTTTTGCTTTATGTGATTGTTTGCCGTAGTTTTTAGCTTTATTTTGGTATTAAATCCTCTTAATATTGCAGATAATATTTATCTAGGAGACCCTTCGGCTACGCTCAGGGTGACACATAATGATTATTGATACTGGATAGTTGGGGATGCCTGACTCTTTGGTAGATCTCTCGACTACGAAAACCCGCTTCTTTCGAAGCTCTCCCGTGCTACCGCACTATGTTTTCGGCATAAAAGCCCAAAATCAGTGGGCTTTTATGTGCTCGAGATGACAATTGACGGGAGCGCTTCGGATAGTATTGTGTTTCTTATTTACTGTATTTATTTACTTACCTACCTTAAGTAATAGGACTCTTAAAGTCTTTTATTGTCTTATATGTCACTTAGTGTACTATAATTTTCTTTTCTTGTCTAGTTTTGTTATAAAATATACATCTCTAATAAAGGCTATTATATAAAGAAGGTTTATAGATCCTATTTAGTAAAATTTATTAGACTTATTGGGAGGAATTATTGCAATACTTGCTTAATTGGCATATACTTTGTCTTTATTGGGTATAAAGTTCATATAATTATATCTAGAGAACGTGTGAGGAGGAATTTTTGATGGCTGATTTGGATAAAAAACAAAATGGGGCTAGCCCTGTTGAGCAGAGCAAGGATGCTGATGATATATTGGACAGCCCATATGATGATATACCTGAAGTGAAAGATAAATCTTTAAAAGAGATTAAGGAAAAGGACCTAGACCGTGGCCAAGAGTTATATACTGGCTTTGGCTTTGGTGGTGTGGATGCTAGCGGTGTGGACGTAGAGGACATTGCCGATAGTAATCCTGTGCCTAGGGTGAGTGAGGGTAATAGGGATGAACATGTTTTTGTAGCTGGTAGTGGCAAAAAAGCTCCTACTAATGAAAACGTGCCTATAAAGACTATCACTAAAGAAGAAAATACTGTTTTTGAAACTGCTAGGAATGATGAGCAAAACATTGCCCCAGTTAGGGAAAATGCGAATAACAAGGTAGAAAGTTACCGTGAAGTACCGGAAGATACTAAGGTCGTGATAAAACCTGATAACGGTGATGTGGTTTATAGGGAAACTACTATCGATAGACCTATAGGTAGGGCTAGTGTGGTAACTGATAAAAGAGTTGGTGATACCAAAAATACTGGTCTTACTTATAATAAAGAAAGTGCTATCGATGTGCCTGCTGATTACCAGCTTGCGGGTGTTTATTATGGTAATGATTATAGGGATAGTAGAAATTATCTTATAGGCCCATATCAAACAGATACTTATAGCATCAAAAAACACTACAAAAACCAGGCAAGGGATAGAAAAGGTGGATTGCCAATTAAAAAAATCGCCCTTGGAGTAGCAGCTGTGGCTGGAGTGCTATGGTTGATAAAAGATGATGATGAAGGATTTTTTGGTTAATAGACTTTAAAATAGAAAATAAAAGGATGGGAAAACTAGGCTTTATGGCCTAGTTTTTTTGGTTGGTTATTAATTTAAGATTTATTTTTACTGCAATATAAACGCCCCATTGTCATTTCGACTGGAAAAGCCGCTAGGCTTTGGAGTGGAGAAATCTTTCTTTGGGTTATGTGACTGTAAAACGATAGTTTTTTATTTTTATTTAATTGTTAATTTTTGTAATTAAGGTAATAGCTACCGGTTGGGGATGTTTGACTTTTAGATAGATCTCTCCACTTCGCTTCGCTACGGTCGAGATGACAATTGGTAGGGTTGCTTCAGACTATAGTGGTGGGTCTTATTTACTGTATTTAAGGTTCGAAGCGTGAGTGTTTATAAGATTTATTTTTATAGCAATATAAGTACCCCCCCATTGTCATTTCGACTGGAGCGGCAGCGGAATGGAGAAATCTTTCTTTGCTTTATGTGATTGCTATCCGTAGTTATTAGTTTTATTTTTTTATTAGTTCCTCTTAATAGTGCATATAGTATTTATCTAGGAGACCCTTCGACTACGAAAACCCGCTTCTTTCGAAGCTCTTGCCTACTACCGCACTATGTTTTCGGCATAAAAGCCCAAAGTCAATGGGCTTTTATGAGCTTTAGATGACGATTGGTAGGGTTGCTTCGTACGATGTTGTGGTTTTTATTTCACTATAGTTTCTTTTCACCCAACAAAAAAGAGAGGATTTGCTCCTCTCTTTGAAATTATCTACTTATTTATTTTCTTTCTTTGTTAAAGCAAATCCTGCTGATGCTAGGGCTGCTGTTGCTGCTAAGCTTGTTGCTGTTGCTATTCCTGTTTTTGGGTTTTCTCCTGCATTCTTATCTTTTTTAACTTCGGCTTTCATTTCTGTTTTTTCTTTACCATCTGCTTTTTTAGCCTTATCATCTTTTTTGGCATTTTGTTTTGCTGGTTTAGCTTGGTTATTTTGTGCTGTTTCTTTACCTGCTTGGTAAACTTTTTTCTCACCGACTTTTGCTTTTTCTTTGCCTGCTTGATAAATTTCTTTCTCACCGATTTCTGTTGGTTGTTTATTGTCTTCTTTATTTTCAGCTGGTGTTTGTCTTTGTGCAGGTTCTTGTTGGTTATTTTCTGTTGTGTTTGCTTTTTCGTTTTCTTTTGGGGTGGTTTCTTCTTGGTTTTCTTTTACTTGTGGTTTTTCTTCTACTTGGTTTGGATCTAGGGTGCTGGTTGTTTTTATTTTTTCTTCTGTTTCTTCTTTTTCTACGTTACCAGTGTTGGCTACTCCACCTGTTGTTGCGTTTACTGTTTGAGTGTCTTCTGGTGCAGTTGGTATGGTTACTTCATCTGCGTGAGCATTTTGCACTCCAGCTCCAAGGACTAGGGTTGCTGATAGGACGGCTGTTAATAATTTTTTATTCATTGATTCTCTCCTTATATTTTTTAGATACTCTTTTTATATATTTTATTGATATTTACCCATTTTTCAATTAATTATCTTTGTTTATTTGCTTAATACGTAGTTGTATTCTGCTAGGGCGTAGTTTGCTTCTTTTAGTAGCCTTTTTGATTCTTTTAATAGGGCATTTATTTTTTCTCGGTTTTTTGCTACAGTTTTTGGTGTAAGCTCTTCTAATAGCTCTATGGCCCTGACTGTTGCCTTGTTGTGGGCGATTGATTTTTGAAGTTTGTCGCGTGTGGCCTCTAGGTCAGCTAGCTTGTGGATGCCTTTTTTGATGTATTTGTAGGTATTTTCTACTACTATTGTGTCTTTGGCTACTTGTGGTTTTTCATCTAATATCTCTATGGTAGTAATGTAATCTTTGCCAGTTGGGCCAACTATCCTAATGGTGTCAAAGTCTGGGTAAGTGTTTTCTAGGATTCTATAAGGGTAGCTAGGGTTTGATTTTGGTGTTTTTGGAGTGGTTTTTGTTAGTACCTTTTCTATCGAATTGGTTTTTTCTTCAGGTTTTGCTAGCAGCGTATCTTCTTGCTTATCTTTTGGGGTGTCTAGGGGCTTTGTCTCTGGTAGCTTATCTAGGTCATCATCTGTGCTAGGTGTTGGTTGGTCTTCTGGAATATTTTCCTTTGGTTTTTCATCTGAATCTATACTAGGAGTTTCTGTTGTTGACTTATCTTTATTTTCTTCATTAGGGCTTGGATCACTTAATGTTTTGTCTTCGCCTGCTTTTTTTATATCTTGGATGATTTTTTCTAGGCTTTCCTTATCTTGCGCACTATCGATTTTCTCTTTAAAATCTTTTTTCTCTTCATCCGATAAGTTTACGTTTTTTTCTAGCCCATCTTTGGCTGTTTGTTTTGACTCGTTTAGGGCTTTACTTTCTTCATTTTCCTCTGCTTGGGTATCTTCTGATGGGGTTTGTGGGGATTGGTCTTCGTCATCTGCTTGCTCATCTGAAGGTTTGGATTCCGCTTTGAAATTTTTTATTTCTTCTAAAATCTCATCTACTTGTTCTATGTCAGCAGCTTGCCCTATTTGTTTTCTAAATTCTTCTTTTTCTTCTTCTGAGATTTCTTTATTTTTTTCTAAATTTTGAATAGCTTGATTTTTAGCATCATTTAGAATCTTTGCTTCTTCATTTTCTTTTGTTTCTTTATTTTCTTCTGAATTTTGAGACTCGTCTTGATTGATTGGTATTTCTTCTTTTGGTTGATCTATTCCTTTTACTAATGCTTCAATTTCAGCTTTAATCTTATTAAGTTCATCTACCGTTGCTGCATCTCTTAATTTTATATTTAAGTCTGTTCTCTGTTTACCATTTATTAAACCTTCTAATTTGTAACCCCTTAATCGGTATATGGCATCTGCTTTATCAAGTTCAAATAAGGTTTTGGCTTTATCATAATCATTATATAGAGATCTTTCTCTCGTTGAAATTTCTTCAACACGGTTGTATTCATCTACTTTTTTTGTATACTCTTCTTCTAACTTTACTAATTCTTCTTGACTTTTTTGCAATTCTGCTTTTAGATTCTCTATTTCTAGGTCAATTTTTGTGATTTCTTCATCTGATAAATCTTCTCTAGCAATTTCTTCCTTTCCTTTTAATTGGGCATTTAATGTTTTTATTTCTTCTCTCTTACTATTACGTGTTTTTTCAGCAGTTTTTTTATTTTCTTCAGCAGTAGATATTTCATTACTTATTTTACTGATTTCTAGATCTTGCTGATCCATAATCTTTTTTCTTCTACTGATAAATTCACTTTTCTGCTCTTCAGTCATTTCACTAGTTTGGGCAAAGACAGGGTCACTTGCCCCTGCAAATAATAAACCAAATGATAGGGCTGCTGCTAAGATTTTTTTAGATGCCATTTTTCCACTCCTTGTACCTATGTTTTATAGCTTTATTGTATAATACCCAATCAATTTATACTAGCCCTAAAAGCAGAAAAATAAATAAAAAAATGGATGGATTAAATATCCATCCATTGCCTGCCTTTGCTATCTTTAAAGGCTACATATCTACGCTGGCCGCTGGTGTTGCCAATATATGAAAGCCAATGGTATCCATTTGCTATGACGATGCTATCGTAATATATTTTGTCTCCTTTATGGTAACTAGCTACTATAGCTGCTTGAGTACTTGGTGCTGATCTGACATAGGTAGAAGCGTGAACTTTTGCTATTCCTGTTTTATGTTTTTGAGGGGATTGATTTTTTATAACAGGCCTAAAATATCTCTCATAATTGCTTCTTTTGCAAGATAAAAAATATCTTAAAAAATTTTCTTCTCCATTTATACTTACCGTGCCATTTACGGCATTGCAATGGATAATCTTTCCCTTTTCTAGGAAAATACCTGTGTGGCCACTGGCTCCAGCTGACCTTCCTTCTATGCCACGGATAAAAATATCTCCCGCTTGGATTTGCTCATAGGAATAGATTTCTTCTAAAACTGTGCCCTTTAATTTATAAAGAGTTTCTGTATTACCAATGACTGTAGCTTGGGGCAAAAATCCCCCAGCTATCAGTGCATAGTAGACAAAAGATGAGCAATCTAGATAAGCTGGCCCTAGCCTTTGCGGGTAGGCCATAGAATAGCCCACTTTTCTGTGTTTGCTTTTTGCATAAGCAAGCATTTTTTCAACTGACTGCATAAGCCTCCTTTAGTTTTGGTTTTTAAGTTCGCGTATTTCTTTGAGTATCTCGTCTAATTTATAGTCGAGTTTGTAGATTAATATTAGGCTAACCACAATAGGAAAGCCCAAATCGCCGATGAGTTTAGTAATGTCCATAGTTTTTTTTGGCGGTTTTAAAATATGGAAATAAGTGGAGGAAATTTTCCTCTTGGGAATCCATAAGATTTGGAGTGGTTGTGGTAATGGAGTTGATTTTGGATTTTGTTTTTATTATTGCTAATAGCTGCAGTTTGGGGATGTTTGACTCTGGAGTGGAGAAATCTTTCTTTGCTTTATATGACGGTTAGCCGTAGTTATTAATTTTATTTTGGTATTAAACTTTCTTAATAATATTGTTAGCGCTTCCCCAAGAGACCCTTCGACTCCGCTTTGCTTCGCTCAGGGTGACACTTGGTAGTGATGGAGTTGACTGATTGGAAGAGTTTTTAACATGTGCTTAAAACTTTAAGTTTAATCTGGTAATAAGATCAATCCCACAATTACCATGTCCCCCCCATTGTCATTTCGACTGGAGCGGGAGCGGAATGGAGAAATCTTTCTTTGCTTTATGTGACTTTTGAACGATAGTTTTAAAATTTATTAGTTTATTAATGATTTTATAAATTCTAATAGCTACGGTTTAGAATGTGTGACTCTTAGGTAGATCTCTCCGTGCGCTGCGCTTAGTCGAGATGACAATAAATGAAATTCTTCGAATTAATATAATGGTCTTATGCGCTTTTATCCCAGTATTGGGTGTGTATGATTATAAACTTAATTGTTTAAAGCCCCCCCATTGTCATTTCGACTGGAGCGATAGCGGAATGGAGAAATCTTTTTTAAATTCTTGTCTTTCTTAACCTTTGCCAATATCCTCACACCTTAACAAATCAAACCCACAATTCTCCTTACCAACAACTTTATTTGCCTACCTCCTTTCTTATTTATTCACAATCTTTATCATTTTCAGTATCTTTTTCATCATCTTTTTCTTCTTTATAGATTAAGATTTTAGTCATTTTATCACCTCCTACTTATATATAGAAAATATCCTCTTATTTTCCCGAAATTTTCTAACAAAAAAAGCCCACTTATTGGCTAGGTCTTTAAAACTTAGCTTTTGTGGGCTTTTTATAGCATAGATATCTATGTCTATATTATCTTATTGTTTTACTGTAGCTGCTATATTTTGTTGATTTTTTAGCAACTTATGTTATAATAATAGGTGCACATATGGGAGCGGATGAGTGTCTGGTGTGCTCTGCGGTCTTCAAAACCGTTGTGAGAAGTGTACTTCTCGGGTAGGTTCGATTCCTACACGCTCTCGCCATTAGACTAATATTCTATAGTCTTCCACTCTTTTTGTTATATTTTTCTTATCCAGATATTCTAAAAATGCTATGGCTTGGTTTCTACTAAGTCCTGATAAGTCTCTAAATTCTTTAGCTTCTAACCTTTCATTATTTTTAAAATAATCTCTTACCAAATCAACTAATTTTTGATAATATTCATTAGTAATTACAAATTCATCTATCCTTACTAGGTCTTCTTTTAGTAAAAATGCTAGTAAATCTTTGTCCTTTTTATCAAATATATCACTTTCTTTAGATAATTTTGGCTCATTTGCCTTGATTTGTCCCATTAGCTCATCAATTCTTTTTTGATCATTGGCAAGGCTTATGGCAAAGTTTTTATCTTTTACATAACCCTTTTGAAGCATAATATTTTTAGTTAGAATTTTATTTTTTAGCATAGCTTCAAAGTCTTTGCTATCTAAGTTTATGTCTAGTTTTTGCCTTAGCTCTTCTTTTGAAATTCCCTCATCTAAAGGATTTTCTTTGTGGTAATCTTTGACTATTTGGCTAAGCTCTCCTGCAATTTTTTCTAGGCTTTGATTGGCTATATATGATTCTCCTAAGATTTGGATATCATTATTGGCTACCATTTGTTTTAAATTTTCTTCTAGGGCTGATTTTTCTATACCCATGTGGGTATAAATTTCTTCTTCATTTTTAAAGGTATCTAAAAAGTCTATTATCTCATCTATTTCTGTAAATTCTTCTTTATTTTTTAGGTAAGATACATAGTCTTTTGAATTTACTGTGTGATTTTCATTATTTGTATCGATGATCTCTCCTCCACCTATGGTTTTTAGTGGCGAATAGGACCTGATTACAAACTTGTCGCCTCTTTTTACAAAAATTTCTTCTTCTAAGCGGAACTCGCAAAGGGCAGTTTGGTTTGGGCTTATCTCTTTTTGATCAAGTGGGACAGCCCTTGCTAGGACTTCTTTGGTTCCATGGAAAAATCTTACTCTAGTCCAATGTTCGATTTTAATATCATCAAATTTGGATAGGGATAGCTTGGTTTGGACATTTTTGACCTTTATAAGCGAATCATTTTGGGCAATGATATCCCCACGCTTAATTTCGTTTGAAGAAATATTTGCTAAATTAAGGGCAATTCTTTGACCCTTGTGGGCTACATCTATTGGCACATCGTGGTTTTGGATAGACCTCACCTTTACTTTTTCATGAGATGGGTAAAGCATGTATTCATGATCTTTGTAGATTTCTCCCTCGGTAAGGGTACCTGTTATAATTGTACCTATGCCTTGGAGGGTAAAGGACCTATCGATATTCATCCTCATTGATTTGCTGTCTTCTGTTTTTTCTGTAGAAATTATTTTTTCTTCAATAAGGGCCTTTAGCTGGTCAATATTTTCCCCTGATAGGGAATCTACTGCCACTATTGGCGCATCTTCTAGGATAGTATCGGCAAAGGACATTTCAATATCTGCCTTTACTAAATCAACCATTTCTGGGGCAACTGTGTTTTTTTTGGTAATGACTATTATAGCATTGTCCACACCCATATAGTGGAGAATTTGGGCATGTTCTATCGTTTGTGGCATCACTCCATCATCTGCTGCTATTACTAGAAGGATAATATCGATACCGACAACTCCTGCCATCATATTTTTTATAAAGTTTTCATGGCCTGGTACGTCTATGATGCCGGCTCTTTCTCCATTTGATAGGTCAAGGGCGGTAAAACCAAGGTTTATAGAGATACCGCGTTCTTTTTCCTCTTTTAAATTGTCTGTTTCATTTCCAGTTAGGGCCTTGATTAGGGTTGTTTTTCCATGGTCAATGTGGCCTGCTGTTCCGATTATATAATTATTTTTCATAATAATCCTTTAAAACTTCGTAAATATCTTCGATTTGGCTTTCAAAAATTGTGAGAGCATTAAGGTAAAGATTGCCATCATGGACAGTTGCAATGATGTGGTGGTCTGATAATCTTAGGTGTTCTTCTAGATTTTTGACATCAGTATTACTTATTTTTACCGAATAAGTTTTTTTGATATCTAGTGGATAAGACCCACCGCCAATTTTACCTTCACTTTCAACTATTTCAGCATCTATACCCTCTATTTTTTGGATTTTTCTTAAAAGCTTTTGACATCTTTTTTTGACTACATCAGCTTCTTCAGTAATCATCCTAATAGTTGGGTTGTCTGTTTTCATTTGCTCAAAATCTAGGTACTCGATTAAGGTTGCTTCAACTGATGCTAGAGTTAATTTATCCACCCTAAAGGCTCTTAAAAGCTGATTTTTTTTCATTTTGGCTATGTAGTCTTTTTTACCAACGATAATTCCTGCTTGAGACCCACCGATAAGTTTATCACAAGAAAAACTTACTAAATCGATGCCATCTTTTAGGCAGTCGCCCACAGTTTTTTCGTAGGAATAACCATAAGGGGTAAGGTCGATTAAAGATCCACTTCCTAAGTCTTCGTAAAGAAGGATATCACGATCGCCGATTAATTCCTTTAAGTCTTTGGTATCTACAGACTCGTTGTAGCCCACCATTTGGAAGTTTGACTTGTGGACTTTTACAATAGCTGATAAGTTTTCATCATCTATTTCATTTTCATAATCGTATAGGTGAGTCCTATTTGTCGCTCCAACTTCAACTACATTGGCTCCAGATTTTTTCATAATCTCTGAAATACGGAAAGATCCACCGATTTCAACTAATTCTCCACGGGAAATAAGGGCATTTTTGCCTTGGCAAAAGGTATTTAAAACTAGAAAAACTGCTGCAGCATTGTTGTTTACAATAAGGGCATCCTCAGCTCCAGTTAGTTTTTTTGCTATATCTACTAAGTGGGTGTAGCGAGAGCCACGCACTCCCTTTTCTACATCATATTCTAAGTTTGAGTAGCTAGCTCCAATTTTTTCAATTCGTTCAAGGGATTTTTCTGATAAAACTGCACGGCCTAGGTTGGTGTGTAGGATAACCCCAGTTGCATTTATCACATTGTATAAGGAATAAGGGCTAAAAGAATTGATTTTGCTATCTATATCAGCATAGATATTCGCAGTTTCAAAATCTTCTTTAGCTGCAATTTTAGCACGGTAAGCATCCAAAACTTCATTTGCAATATCTTTTACAATCACAGGATTTTCATCATATCTATTTAAAATCTCATTCATTTGAGGTAATTTTTTGTATAAATTTTCCATACTGCCTCCATATATGATTATTATACAATATTTTACTAAATTTGTAACAAAGTTATGGGGCATTTTTTAGAAAAGTTTGCAAAATCTTTTATTAACTTTGGCAATTAATTTAATTATTATTTTTGCTATAATACTCCGTTTCCGGGGAGCAGGGCCGTAGGGGTTGCGGAGACCCCTCTGGCCCTTCCCCGGACCCCCGACCCATTTCACCCCCTCCGCCACTGCGTGGGGCAATGAGCAGAAGAAGTTCGCTAACGAATTCTTTTTTTGAAAAGTGTACGTTGCTAGCGCAACTTTTTTAACATTCTATTAATCTGAAATAAAAAAAAAGAATTTGCTTAGCAAATTCTTTATTCTCTCTCTAAAGGATATCGCTTAGCGATTCCTTCCTTTTATTACGCACCCCGCGTAGGGGTCGTTAGGGTGAGTTTGCATGGTGGTTGGAAACTAGCCCGTCCGGCTGATGGAGGACCCTCCATGGAATGGTCTTGCGAAGCAAGATGCTTTGGAGGGCGAATCGAAACGCCCTTAAAGCCAACCCCAGCAAACGGAGATATTAAATAAATTATCAAATTAAATTTAGTAACAAAAACAATTGGGTTAAATAAATATTTTGTCTCACTTTAATAAAGTGAATGAATGCCCCCATCTCTTGCTTCATTTGGTGTCAAAAGTACTGGGCTGTTTTTTCTTAGTCTCATATTTTCCCCACCGATAATGCCTGCTGGTTCGTCTGCTTTTACAAATGTATCGTACATACAGCCTACACCTGAAACTACTTTTACGATACCTATTTTGTATTTACCTGGTCTTTTTATATTGTAAAAGTCTTTGCTTTCATCATATTTTCCCTCATATGATTTTAGTATTTCTCTTATTTTTCCTATGATCTCATCAGCTATTTTGTGGGCTGTTATTATTCCATCTGCTGTTCTGCCTTCGCCTTCTTTAAAGGTAAAGTCAATATGGAAAATGTAATCATCTACTGATGGAGTCCCTGCCCTATCAAAACTCACTTTTTCTTCTAAGGTGCCCTCGCATGATCCCATGTTTGCTGGTTGCAGGTCGTAGGCCTCTTCTACTCCTGTAATCATTGCTACTACACCCCTTAGCTCGACTGTTTCTCCTTCGCCAAGTTTACCCGATTTTTTTGCTGCTATTGGCATGATATCTAGGTTGGTATTGGCTTGTCTGTCATAATCACCTGGCTTTATAACTTCTACACTCATATCAACAATTCTATCTTGGCCTGCTAGGGCATTTTTAGCTATATTTTCATCGATAATTAATGTGTGACCTTCAACTTTATTTGCTTCACCAAATTTTACTTCTTTGATATCTATGTAATCTTTTGTTAGTTTTCCTTCTTTTTTCTCTTTTGGATCTTTTTTCTTATCCCATTTTTTGCCACGTTTGGCCATTTTTTTGCTAAGCTCTACCATAGCTCTCATAGCATCTATTTCTGCTAGGGAGTTTTCACCTAAAATTTGAGTTTCAAAACCAGATTCTGTTTTATTGTAATCAATAACTAGGTCAACATATTCATTAGTTGCTACAAAGGTTGCTTGTTGGCCTATAAAAGATAAACCTGCTGTTGCAACTCCATTTTTTTCTAGCTCACCTATTACAGTTGTAAAATCTATGTGGTGGTTGCCCCAGCCATCTAGGGCTACAATTGCGGCATCTAGACCCAAGTCTTTGGCCATTTTTCCTGTTTCTACTGATGTTCTTTCCTTATCTACTTGTTTGTCAGAAACTCCCTTTGCAATTACTCCTACAAATTCTAAGCCATCATAGGATGAAACTACATTTACTATTGGGCACCTATAGTGGTGCATGGTTGTCATTTTTGTACTAGGACCAAATCCCATTTTTGCCTCCTATATAAAATAGTGATAATCTTAATCTAAACGTTTACCTATTAATATTATAACACGCTTAGCTTCCTTGACAAGATTTCTACAAGATTGCATTAAAAAAAGACCTAGGATTTCCTAAGTCTCCTTTACTTGCTATTATAATCTGCCGCTATCTCTCTTACTGCATCAATGGCAGCATCTATTTCTTCATCAGTATTAAAATATGAAAAAGAAAATCTCACTATGCCTTGATTTTCTGTTTCAAAGTGCTTATGAATAAGAGGTGCGCAGTGGGCTCCGGGTCTAGTTTGGATATTGTAATCTTCATCCAGTATCAAAGAAAGCTCTGCACTATCCATATCTGATAAATTAAAGGAAACTATACCCGTATACTCCCCTACTGGTTTTTTGGAATAAAATTTAATACCATCTACATCCTTTATCCCATCATAAAATCTCTTAGTTATATTTTTTATTTTTTCGTTTATATTGCCTATACCAATATCTAAAAGAAAATTTAAACTAGCATCCATGGCTATTTGGGATAAGAAATTACTGGTCCCTACTTCAAATGTAGCTGGAAAATCTTTTGGATGGCACTTATCAAAAGAGTTTACTCCAGAGCCTCCAGCAAATACATTTGAAAAATCAAAATCTCCTACTTTTATTATCCCACCAGTTCCTGACGGCCCGTATAAAGACTTATGACCGGTAAAGACAAATATACTATTAGGATATTTGGATAAATCTACATCAACGCAACCTGCTGTTTGTGCCATATCAATTATCATAATTAAATTATATTTTTTAGCATAGTAATATATCTTATCTAAGTCATTTAAATTTGCTAGTAAATTTGAAGCATGATTGGTTACTATAAATTTCGTATTTTCTTTTATAAGTTCTGGAATTTTATCAAAATCTACATCAAAATTTTCATCAAAATCTAAAAATGACAAGTCAGCCCCTGATTGGTAAAGGGGTCTTAAAACAGAATTATGTTCTGTTGTAGTGGTTATTACATGATCATCTTCTTTTACCAGAGATTTGATTACCATATTTAGGCCAAAACTAGCATTTTCTGTAAGGGCTATATCATTTGGATCTTCTATATGAAAGATTTTTGCCAAGTCCATCTTTGTTCTAAAAATACCCATCATAGAATTTTGAGAAAGGGCATGGCCTGACCTTGATGGGTTGCCGTAGGATTCGCTTTCTAAAAGTTCTATATATTTTTCTTTTAGTGCAGCTGGTTTATGTAGGGTTGTGGCTGAGTTATCAAAGTACATATTCTTCTATCACTCTCTTTTTTCCCTCATGGTAGAGGGTGTATACTTTATCATAATCTGATTTATTTAGGATATTTAAAGCATTTTCTAATTCATCTTTGTCTATACGCAAGCAAAACCCACATCCAGCACCGATTTCGGTGGGAAGTGGGATAAGTCTTGCTCCTGCCAAGTGCTCTGTTTTATCAAGAGCAGCCATGGCTGATGATGTATTTTCAAATGAAAATAAGATATGCTCTACTTCCTTAGCAAGGGTAGATGGCATGGTTTGATCTCATTGCTTCTACGATTTTGTACATATTGGTAATTTCACCAACTTTTAGCTCATCTTTTTTGCCATAGTGGTCTAAGCATAGGCCACATGAATATACTCTAACTCCTCGACTTTCAAGATTTTTTAAGTCTTCAATTGTTTTTTCGTTTTCTGTTGTTAGGTACACTCCCCTATTAAAGAAAATAATTTCTACTGGCAGGTGGTCTTGTTCTGTTACTGAGTAGATAAAACCTTCTAGAAGTTGTTTAGAAAAGTCTTCGTCACCATCACCGATTTTATCTGAGTTTACAATTACAACATAGTTGTTGCTTGTTGCACTATTTACTGAGTAGTCTTCGATTTCTCTGTGATCTCTTGATTCTTCTGTTTTTTCTAAACTTACTTTGTATTTTCTATCTGCAAGTTTTTCTACTTTTGAATTAATTTTTAATTCATTTGCCATTTTTGTTAGGTTTTCTGTAGAAACTTCGTTATCTACTAATATTTCAAATTCTTTTTCGTCTGGGTTTTCTCTTAATGCTTTCTTTGTTTCAATTACTGGGATTGGGCAAGCTTTGCCTAGTACATCTATTTCTCTCATTTTTTCTCTCCTTTTTTTTATTTTACAATGATAGGGTAAGATCTTTTTGCTTTTACTTCCCCTATTTCATATATATCCATATTTTGCTTTTTAAACTCTTCTATAATTTGATTTGCAGTTTTTCTGTCTACTGCAACTAATAGTCCACCACTAGTTTGTGGGTCAAATAATACTTCGCTCATAGCAAAGTCATCTTTGTAAAACTCAACTACATTTTTTAGATAATTTCTATTATTTTGGCCACCAGTGGTAAATAAAAATTCATTAGCTAAGTCTAGAGCTGGCTCTAGGACTGGTACTTTGCTGCTATCTACTATGATAGAAAAGTCTTCTCCAGCCATTTCTGATAGGTGGCCTAAAAGTCCAAAACCTGTAACATCAGTTGCTGCGTGGATGTCGTAGTTTACAAAAATGTCTCTTGCATATTTATTTAATAATTTCATCTGGTCTGTGCAGGCCTTAAAGTCCTCATCACTTACCATGCCTTGGCCATATGATCCTGTGATAAGTCCAGTACCAAGTTTTTTGGTAAGTAGGATAACATCCTTATCTTGAGGGGTGTTATTTTCCCAAATTTTATCGATTTCTACTTTTCCAGTTACTGACAAACCGTATTTGGTTAGATTATCATGGATGGAGTGGCCACCAACTAAAGAAGCTTCTGCTTCACTTACTTTATCATTACCCCCACGAAGAATTTCTCTTAAAATATCAAAATCTTCCTCTAGTGGGAACATTGCAATATTTAGAGCACTTACTACTTCTCCACCCATGGCATATATATCACTTAGGGAATTTGCCGCAGCAATTTGCCCAAATAGATATGGGTCTTCTACCATGGCTGGGAAAAAGTCTAGGGTTTGAATTATGGCAGTTTTATCATCTATATTTATAACAGCAGCATCATCTTTGCCATCAAAACCTACAAGAACATCATCTCGTCTATATGGATTGATATCTTTTAATAAAGAATCGAGGTTTCCTGCTGCTATTTTGGCATTGCAACCACCGCAAATTTCTATTTTATTCATTTATCTCCTTTATTTATATATTTATAACATTTCTACAAAGGCAGCCATTCTTGTATTTAACTGGCCTATATCTGCTTTAGAAAAGTCAGTTTCTACAAACATATATGGGATACCTTTTTCTTTAGTAACAAATCTTTTTATTTTTTCACGTTCAACTATATATGGGTGGCAGGCAACTAAGTCCATTTCTATAACTCCATCTGCATCGTATTTATCGATTAATCTACCCAATAAATCATAGCGGTTGGTATCTGGAGTCATAACAGAACAACCAATATCTAGGTATCTACGAGCTATAGCTTCGTTTATATCATCTGTTTCTAGATTAATATTATTATCAAAGTTTTTTTCACCTGAGCAATTTTCAAAACTTACTACAACTGCTCCATTATCTTCGATAGCTTTGATAACTTTTTCTGTAGCCCCACCCATAGGACAACCTGTTACTATAATTCTTGGTTTTTTCTCTAATTTGCTTGGGTCATATTCATCACGGATTTTTTTTGCAATAGCGTTGATTTCATCAGCTACTTTTGTCTTCTCCATTTTAAATTGAGACCCATAGGTTACATGGAAGAAGTCTAGGCCACTCATTGGTGCAGGATCTAATTCCATAGTATCTGCCAGATTTTTTTGAGCATCTCTTATATCATTACCCACCTTTGACCATTCTACCAAGGCTTGATCAGTTATTTTTGTATCAAGTTTATCTTCTAAATACGCTCTAAAATCTATAATCTCATCTTTCCAGTAGCGCAAAGCCTTATCATTTTGGGTTTGAGGTAGGTGCATGATATACATTGGCTTTATATCATTCATCAGCTCATACATTTTCTTTTTACCATCACAGGTTGTTTCACCAACTACTACATCAGAAAAATAGAAAAATGGGCACTTATCCGTTTTTGCAAAACCATAGGATGATTTTATAAGTGGGCATAGGTTGGCCGGCAAATCTTTTTCTGCTTCTGGGATTGTTTCATCGCTGGTAGCACAAAGACCAACGGTGCTTGCTCCTGCAGCCCATGCTACTTCTTCTGGAAAATATGTACAATAGGCTCCTACTAAAGGAACGCCCTTATCCTTTAATTCTTTTACTTCTAAAAATGCATTTTTTCTCTGATCTGCAAATTCTTCAAAAACTTCTGGAAAATCTTTTACTATATCTGTCATCTTTTTTTCTTCTCCTTTGCAAGTAAGGCTGCGCCGTAGGATCCGGCGAACTTTCCATTTTCTGTAGTATGGACTGGTGTATTTAATTTTTCACTTAAAACTTTTGCAAAATATGGGACATTTGATAGGCCACCTGTAAGTATTACCTCATCTTTTATTTTGGCACGTCCTGCAAGCTGGCTTACCTTTTTTGCAACAGAATCTATTACTCCTGCCGCTATATCTTCTTTCTTTCTGCCTTCCCCTATGTAGTTTATGACTTCTGATTCTGCAAAAACTGTGCACATGGCACTTATTTCTATAGGATCTCCTTTTTTTGCAATATCAAAAAGTTCTGCCAGGGTCAGATTTAGTTTATCTGCCATAATTTCTATAAATCTACCTGTACCGGCTGAGCATTTATCATTCATTAAAAAATCAGCAACAAAACCATTTTCAAGGCTAATTACCTTGGTATCTTGGCCCCCTACATCTATGATTGTAGTAGTTTTTGCTCCTGAAAGTTCGCGTCCGCCTCTAGCATGGCAGGTTATTTCTGTAATTTCAAAATCAGCATAGGCTACGGATATACGTCCATAACCTGTGGCAACTGTACGGCAACTGTCACTATCTGGGTAAACGTTGTAGTCATCTTCCAGTCTTTGTTTTATTAGACTAGCAGTTTCTTTACTAGACCAGCCAGTTGGCATTACAAAATGTGTGATGTCCTCATCTTTTATAAGAGTTATTTTTGCAGCAGTAGACCCTATGTCTATTCCTACATAATCCATTCTTCCTCCAATAAAATTTGTTCTTACAAAGAAAAATAGTGTACTAGCTTATCGCTTATTTTTCTTAAATTTATTTTTAATTTAGTTTAAAAAAGCTAAGTGTACTCATTGAAAAAACTCAATTTAGCTCTATATTAATTAAACTTTTTATTAGAATATTGTCAATTTTTTGTTTAGGTGGTTTAGCATAAAAAAAGGCGGATAATATCCGCCTTTTTTTATATACTAGTTTCTATTATATACTTCTTCAGTAATTTCTGGGTCGATTATAAATGAGTCTTCTTCTCTTGGACTTTTGCTTTTTCTAATCATATTGATAGCTGTGTAGTAGATTACAAGTATGATTAGGATTTTAAGAGCATCTATGTTTGCATTTTTTACGCCTAGATATGCACCGACTACACCTAATAGACCAAATAAGTTTATATATAAAGATGCTGATCTATCGTAAGCTTCTTCTTTGATAAATCTAATACCTGCTGTTGGCATTAGTATTGCACAAGAACCCATCATAATTGGGAACGCTGATTTTATATTCATACCTAAAATGGAAACCATAGCCATGCATGGAGCATATAAACCAACACCTGCACACATTAAAACACCTAGGATAAAGTTACCAATTATTGCAACTATTAATTTCCATCCAGAAAGACCTATAGCTGTATTTTCCATTTCAAATAAACCTAGGTATGGGTGGGTTATTAGCATGACTGTAGCAGCAATAAATAAAGCAACTCCCATTACAAATTGAACTTTTTTCTCATCCATTTTTGCAATTATACCTGCACCAATATATGAACCTATAGTAGCTGATATTATCATCGTAACTAAGGTAAGTGGATCAACTGGGATAGCTGATGTAAATAAGATTGCTTCTAAAAGCGTTGGTAAAGAACAAGAAGCATTTAAGGTACCTGGGATAAGTCTGTCATGGATTTTTACTTTCATAGCACCAAATAAGGCAACGATATTTCCAAAAGATCCTATACCAATGGTATCTCCAAAGTTTGCCAAAAATCCTATAAAAGATTCCTTAGCCTTATCATTTTTTGAAACCCTTTTTATATCTTCTTTGTTTTTTGCAAGGTCTCTACCTAAAAATCCTGTATAAACAGCAAAATAAGCATAATATAAGCCTTTTAATATATTAATTATCATTTGTTTGTCTCCTTAAAATTTATTTTATAATTTCATTATGAAAAGGTTTGTAAATAATTAAAAATAATATTATAAATATTCTATTTTAAGGCGACTATTACCGGTACTTTTGCTATGCCATTGCCTACGCGTCTTACTCTTTTATTGGCAGCAAAACTATAGTCGGCACTATTTTTTTGATGAAATTTCATAATAACTCCTTATAAATATAAATTTGCAGCCATCATAATGTACTGGATAGAAAAAAAGATTTACATAAAAAATACACCAATAAATTTAATAAAAAAGTTATAGTTAAAGGTGCTATGTAAACGATATATTATATATCCACATTATCATTTTAAAACAACTTTGTCAATCTTTTTTAAAAACTTTTTTTATAAGATGATTCTTTACCAAATAATGGTTAAATATTCTCTAAACTTAAGACAGTAGGTAAATTAATATTAATTAATTTTCACAAAAAAAGACAAGGCCAAAGCCTTGCCTAAAAAAATATTTTATTTTGATTCGTAAACTTCTTTTGTATCTGCTACTCTATCATTAGTTTCAGTTGTAGTTGTTGTTTCAGCTATTCTTGGAGCTTTACTTTTCTTAATCATTGTGAAAGCTGTATAGTAAATAACTGCGATAATAACGAATTTTAAGATATCGATATTTGCATTTTTTACTCCCCAATAAGCAGCAACTACACCAAGTAAACCAAATAAATTTATTAGTACTCCTGCTGTTCTGTCATAAGCACCTTCTTTGATAAACTTAACTGATCCTGTAGGCATTAGTAGAGCACATGAACCCATCATGATTGGGAATGCTAATTTAATATTCATACCTAAAAGTGAAACCATAGCCATACATGGTGCGTAAAGACCAACACCAGCACTCATTAGAGCACCTAGGATAAAGTTACCAATAACAGCAACTATCAGTTTCCAACCTGTAAATCCTATAGCATTATTTTCCATTTCAAATATCCCAAAGTATGGGTGAGTGATAAGCATGATTGTTGCTGCTAAGAATAGGGCAATACCCATTACTCTTTGGATTTTTCTCTCATCCATTCTAGAAATGACACCAGCTCCTAAGTAAGAGCCTATTACAGCTGCTGCAATCATAAGTGCAAGTGTAAGAGCATCCATCTCTACTGCAGATGTGAAAAGAATTGCTTCAAATAATACTGGTAATGTACATGATACGTTTAATGTACCTGGGATAACTCTGTCGTTAATATTAACTTTTAATGCGTTAAATAAAGCTACTATTGGACCAAAAGAACCAATACCTAAAGTATCACCAAAGTTTGTTACAAACCCTATACCTGATAACTTAGCTTTTTCTTTACCAGAAGTAGTTTTTAAATCTTCTTTATGTCTTGCTACATCCACACCTAAAAGGCCTGCAAATCCTACAAAGGCGATGTAAAATAAACTCTTTAATACTGTTAAAATCATCTACATCTCCAATTATGATAGGATAAATCCGTGGTTTAGTGGGTCTTCTTCATCAAAGATAAAGTTATTGAATCCTGTGATATAAGCTGTACCTGTAATTTGTGGAACTATAGCATCATATTCTCCAACTTTTGCTTCTTCTACTATCTCACCTTCAAAGATTGTTCCAAGGATTGATTCGTAGTAGAATTTTTCTCCTATTTCTAGTTCGCCTTTAGCGTATAAAGTTGCAAGTTTTGCTGATGTACCTGTACCACATGGAGATCTGTCTACTTGACCTTGACCAAATACTACACAGTTTTTAAGTGTTGCATCAGGATTGTCTGTTTCTGACCACCATTCAACTAAATCAACAGTTTTGATATGATCTAGTTCAGGGTGTTGGATTTCTATTTCTTTATTAATGATATCTCTAAGTTCGATACCAAGATCTCTTAGTTTTGCTGCATTTTCTGGAACAATTTCAAGGCCTACTTGGTCAACTTTAACAATTGCAAAGAATGATCCACCAAAGGCAATATCAAATTTAACTTTACCATGGCCTGGTAGCTCTACTTCTTGGTCTTGTTTATAAAGGAATGATGGTACGTTTTTAAATGAAACTTTTTTAGCAACGCCATCTTCTACTTCTACATCACCACGGATAATACCAGCTGGAGCTTCTTGAACTATGTGGGTAACTGGTTCTACTGCTTCAACAATACCTGTTTCAACAGCTATAGTCATAGCACCAATTGTACCGTGACCGCACATGTTTAGGTATCCACCACCATCCATAAAGATAATTCCATAGTCAGCTTCTGGATCTACAGGGTCTACTAGTAGTGAACCAAACATGTCATTGTGTCCTCTTGGTTCAAGCATGATACCTGTTCTTACCCAGTCCATGTTATCTTCTAGCCATTGTTTTTTCTCAGGTAATGTTTTACCAGGAACTTTAGGAAATCCACTTACTACTGTTCTAACTGCTTCACCCGCAGTGTGTCCATCTACAGCATTGATGTTTTTTTGAAATTTCATAATATCTCCTTATAATTTACTAATAATAGCTAATAAAATATGTAATATAAAAGCTTGTTGAGATTAATAGGAAAAGCTTAAAATGATTTGCCAACAAGCTTTATATATTTGTATATAAGTAAACGATTTTTTCTACGTCTAGATTGACTCTTAGAATATTTTTTATCAATCGAGGGTAAATTTTTTTGTTTTGTGCATTATAAAAAGTGAATAGAAAGGGAGACTTTTGCCTCCCTTATTCACTTACAAGCTAGATTTATTGCCTAAACCTAGATTGATGCCTCATATTCGTAAGGAAGTGGAACGATGTGTCCTGGGCTATCTAGTGTTTCTAGAAGCTCTAAACTTTCTTTTACGATTGCTGTTTGCATTTCTACGTTGTGTGGTTCACCAGCGTTAGCACCCATTGGAACTCTTGGAGCAGATACTCTTGGAGCACCATTTTGTCTAGCTACTGGAGGTAAAGCTGCGATTAATACTGTTGCTATACCAGCTTCTTCAATTGCTCTCTGCAAAATCACGGCAGAGCGGTGGCAAGTACCTCAGCCAGCAGTTAGTATAGCAGCGTCTACATTCTCATCTAAAAGTCTTTGAGCGATTTCTGGTCCTACTTCTTCTGTGAAGACTTGTACGTTTCCACCACCACCCATTGTACCAAAGTTTTCTGGTGCAACAGCTCCAATAAATCCTTCATCTGCTAATTCTCTTAATCTATCTATTGGGAACATACAGTTGATATCACGGTTAACGTCTGAGTTATCGTATCCACCGTGTGATACCATCATATCTTCTGTTTTTCCATCACCAGGAATAATTCTGTAAGATGTATCTCCAGCTAGATTAAATCTTTTATCACTTTTCATATGAACACCAGCACAAGTAACAAGTGCTACTGTCATCTCAGATAAATCTTTTGTAACTTCAGCCCAAACTGGATCTGGAGTAATAGGTACAAAGATTTCTGATTTTAAACCTTTTACAGCCATTAATTATTCTCCTTTTCTTCGTATTCTTCAATTACTTCTGGATAAGTTAACATTACCCCTACAATATCGCCTACTTTTGCAGGTCTATCACTAATTATCATTCTCTTTGGTATGTGTAGTTCCCCGAGCCTACCAAAAAATGATATATGAACTCCCCCATCGGAGATATCCATTATAGTGCCTTGTAGGTAATTTAAATTACCCATTGGGTCATCATAAGTTTGATTCTTAGACATCTGTTGGATCGAAATCGTCAGCTTCGTAGATTTCTTTACGTTTTTTACTCATTTTTAGAGAAGTTTCGTTTGGAACTAGTTCGATTGTTTGACCAGTTTGTTCTTCGATAGCTTTTACGTTAGCTTCTTTAACATCTGGTGTCCATTTTCTATTTGGTTCTTCGATTTCTTTTCCTTCAATCTTAGCTCTTAGCATTTCAAGTGCTCTTATTGCATCTTCTTCTGCTAATGTATTGTTTTCTAAGATTTCGTTTTCGATACCTTGACGAGATTTGTTATTATCAATCATTGCATTCATGTGTTCGTTACCAACTACTAGTTGTCCTTGAACAGCTGAGAATGTCATACCAACTACTGGTACTCCACGTTTACCAATTTGCTCAATGTGGCTTGCAAAGTCGATGTGGTTGTTACCAAATCCTTCTGTTGTAACAATTGCACCTTCTAAGTCCATTGTATCAATTGCTGTTCCTAGGAATCTTGACACATATGTTTTATCTGTGTTTGCTTGAGGAGATCCTACTAGCATTACACCACAAACATCATAGTCTGGATCTTCTAGAGCTTTTAGTACAAGTGGTTCTCTAAAGTAGTGTCTTGATGTTTCTTTTGAAGCTGGTCCTATACATGTTAATGCGTGGATAACACCATCTAGTACTTGAAGTGGGTTTACAATTACTGGTACGTTTCCTAAGTCTACGTTAGCTTTTGCTCCTTCAGTACCTACTGGTTCTGTTGGCCAGATGTAGTTATCGTGCATCGCACCTTGTCCCATGATTTCTTTTACTAAAAGAATTTTGTGTTTACCTGGGTGACGAACGTGTTCAAATTCATCTACTCTATCGATTGCTGATTCTTCTAAGTCTTTAAGAGCGTTTCTGATTTCTTGAGTAATAATATCTGTTGCTCTGTGTGCTGACATTGGTCCTGGTCTTTCCATGTTTGTACCAGCTTTGATTGTAACGTCAGTTTTGATTAGGATATCTCCATCATCTGGTGATCCTGGTCTGTTAAACATAATGTTTCTGTCCATTTCACCTTCAGAAGAACCGAACTCACCGATTTGTACACCATTTTCATCTGTACCTGTTACTACGATTACAGCACCTTCAACAAGTCTTGTTGTTCCTTCACCAAGTTCTGCACCATCTAATTTTGTTGCAATTGGTTGAACGTCCATGATTGTGTTTGAGTATTCACCGTAGTTATCTGGTGTGATGATGTCAAGTTTAACATCTACTACTAATTTTTCTGAATCAATAGCTTTTTGAATTAAGCTTTCATCAATTGTAATTACACCATTTTCAACTTTAGTTTCATCACCCAGTTTAACTTCATTAATCTTAACTATTTCTCTCTTTAGTAGATTTTTTTTTATGTCATCTTCGCTAACCGCTGGTGTGCTTGTGCTGCCATCAACTTCTGATGGGTTAGCTACTACAAGATCGCTATCGTTTGAAGCAACTTGTGTTGCACCATTAGCTGCTGCTGATAATGGAATTTCAAGGTTAATGTTTTTACCTTCTCCAATGTGAATTTTTACAACACCATTACCTAGTTTTGGTGCAAAAGCATTTCCTGCTTCTACTCCTGCGTTAGCTTGGTTTGCAGATGCAGTTTGTGTTTCTGCTACACTTACTTCTTCAGCTGCTTCTTCATCTTCCTCGCTTGATGCTTCTTTAAAGTCATCTGTATTAGCTGGTGTTAAAGCTGTAAGTGAGTCTGCTGTTTCATTTAGTGTAGCTCCAATAACTTGTCCGATTGTTAGTGTGTCTTCTGGGATTTCAAGAATGCCCATATCAACCATTTCATCAAATAATGATGGATCTTCTAAGTTATCTGCGGAAAGCACTGTTCCTGCTTCTGCTCTACAGCAAAGAACAGCAACGTCGTCTTTATGCTTTTCAGCCATTTCTTGTGTTAGTGACATACGTCCTCCTTAAAAAGATATTTATAAATAAGTACTATATAGCACATATTTATATCTAGTATTATTATACTATATTTAGTCCTATATTAACAATATTTTAACTATATTTTATAATTATGGAAATAAGTGAATTAGAATTCGAATTCTAATCTTATATCCTTACCTTCTTCTATATAAATAACAAAGCCATTGCTTGTTGACTCGCTAAAGTCAAAGCTTACATTTACATCATCTGTGCTAGTAGCTTCTATAGCTTCTTGGTTAGAAACTACCTCGCTTGCTGGAGTAGCTGCGCTAACTACACTCGATGTATCTACTATTTCTGGTGTGATAGCTGTAAGTCCTTCTGTAAGTTCCTTTACTGTTGCTCCTAAAACTTCACCTATGGTAAGTGTATTTTCAGGAATTTCAATTAAACCTAAGTCGATTAATTGATCAAACATTGCTGGATCTTCTAAAAGTGCTTCAGTTATTTCTGTTCCTTCTACTAATCTTAGAGCTAAAACAGCTTTTTTATCAAGATTTGCTTGAACTTGTTCATGTGTTAATGCCATATTTGCTCCTTTACTTCATTGCTCTTGTTCTTTCCATGCCCATAGAATCTTTTGCATGGTCTGTAGCATGGTGCATTTCCACTGGGATGTTTGCAACGTTTGCTGCTACTGTGTTAGAACAATCTGTACAGTGACCAATTAGGATATCTTTTGCACCATTTTTATAAAGATTTAATACTTTACTTGCTTGGCCTGGGCAGATACCTGGGTTTTTACATTTTAATACGCCTGGTTTTACTTCAACAGCGTTTTTGCAAGTTTCATATCCTACTAGGTCTTCTTCTTTAACACCCATCATTTCTGCAATGTGAAGTAGTCTTTCTTTGTTTGGTCCACATGCACAACGGATGATACCAAGTTTTTCTACTTGTTCACATTGATCAGCTACGATGATACCACCAACTGTTTTTGAAAGAATTTCTTCTTCAAGCATAGTGTGACCTGTGTATGGTCCACCAATGATGATTTCACCAGAATTTTCACGAACTCCACCAAACTCTTCGATAATGTCAGAAAGAATTGTACCGATTGGGTATGTTCTTACTTCGTATTCGTTTTCACCTAAATTATTTAGGTTACCTGCTACTGTCATCATTTTATCAATAAGTGGTTTGCCTTCTTCATATGCTTCATAAACGGCAATAACTGTTTCAGAGTTCATAACAACTGCATCAGCAACATTTGGTAGGTCTGTTACCCCTAGTAGTTGGTTTAATACATCTCTGATGATTGCACGTTCCTCCCCAACTGGGTACATATTTCTTAGTGGGAAAACTCTAATGTCATCGATGTTGTTTTCTTTTAGAAGTTTTGTTAATGCTTTAATTTCTTCTGTGTGAATAATCTTCATGGCAATAAATGCCATTTTTGCATTAATACTTTCTTTAGCAAGTTTTACAGCATCAATAAGCTTTTGTGGGTTTTCTTTTATTTGGGCAATGTTATGCTCAAGGATAGGTTCACATTCTGATGCGTTGATTAATAGGTATCCTTCGCCTTTTAGGTCAGAATTTAATTTTACATAAGTAGGGAATCCTGCCCCACCAAGACCGATAATACCAGCTTCTCTTGCTACATCAGCTAGGCTTCCTTTTGCATCCATTTTTATATATTCTTTATTATCATCTGTTTTTTCTATGTAGATAGCTTCATCAGTTACTTTGCTAACCTTACCATTTACAGATGAATAAATAGGTACTGATAATTGTTCAGGGTCAAAGTCAGCAATTTTTTGGCCTCTTTTAACCTCATCACCGTCATTTACGATAGGTGAAGCAGGAGCACCAATACCCATTCTTAGGTTAAATTTTAACATATATACTCCTTTTATTTTAATTCAGTAAACTAAAACACATTCATGATTGTGAATTTTTGATAAAGACGTCTCTCTATCTATAATAATAGTATGGTTTTTTAACGAAAAAGTCAAGCACTTGCATACGTTTGCTTTATTTAAATATAGGCATGTATCTTTGCAAATAAAACTTCTTAAAAGTTGTCTAGGTAATATTTTTTAAAGATTTTTATCAATGTTTTTATATATTTATCTACTATGTATAAAGGTATTATTGTTTTTAAATTTATTGTTGTATTTTTAGGAAATCTAGCTTATAATGAAAGTAGCAAAAGGGAGTAGCCCAATTATTTAATCGTCAAAACGAATTTCTCATTCCGGTTAAATAAACCCTCATACGGTGGCAAGACTTTTGGCAGTTATTGCCAAAAGTCTTTTTTATTACCATTTTGCAAAAATATTTTAGGAGGAAATATGGACTACCAAGGTTCCAAAAAGGAATTATTAGACAGATTAAATTCCAACCCAAAAACTGGTCTTTCCTCTAGTGAAGTAGAAGCTCGTTTGGAAAAATACGGTCCAAATAGAATTGAGTCATCAAATAAAAGATCTTTACTAGAAAAACTAAAAGACCAATTAGTAGACCCTATGGTTATCTTGCTTATAATAGCATCAATCATTTCAGCTTTTACAGGTGATACAGTTGAAGCTATCATTATTATTGCAATAGTAGTTATAAATGCTATTATGAGCATCTACCAAGAAGGTCAGGCAGAAGATAGTGTAGCTGCCCTACAAAAAATGAGCAGCCCTGAAGCAACTGTCTTACGTGATGGAAAAAGAGGAAAGGTAAAAGCTGATGGGCTAGTACCTGGAGATATAGTTATACTTGAAACAGGAGATATTATCCCAGCTGATATTAGACTACTTGATTCAAGAAACTTACAAATTGATGAGTCATCTTTAACTGGTGAGTCAGTAGCTGTAGAAAAAGATGCGGATGCAGTTTATGATACAGAAGTTGGTATAGGAGATCGTAGCAACTCAGCATTTTCTTCATCTATAGTAACATATGGTCACGGTGAAGGAGTAATAACTGCAACAGGCCATGATACAGAAATAGGTCACATTGCAACCAGTCTTGATTCTGTAGAAGATAAGGAAACACCACTTCAAAGACAATTAAAAGACTTATCCAAAAAACTTGCAATTCTTGTAATTGTAGTTTGTGCCTTAGTTTTTATTGTAGGCTACTTTAGAAGTAATATGTCAATACTTGAAAACTTTATGGTTGCAGTATCTCTTGCAGTAGCTGCTATACCAGAAGGTCTAACAGCAGTAGTTACAATTGTTTTATCAATTGGTATGAACCGTATGGTTGAGAAAAAAGCTATTGTTAAAAACCTAGTTTCTGTAGAGACATTAGGTTCTACAACAGCAATTTGTTCAGATAAAACTGGTACTCTTACCCAAAATGAGATGACCATTACAAAAGTATTTACAGACTTTAAAGAGTTTGATGTAGAAGGTTCTGGATATACCCCACAAGGTGATATAAAACTAGATGGGGAAACTATAAAAGATCATGACCAAATCAAACTTTTAATGACTGTAGCATCTTTATCAAATGATGCAAACTTAATTGAAAATAATGGTTTATATGAAATTACAGGTGACCCAACAGAGGGTGCTATGCTTACCCTTGCTGAAAAATGGGGCATTGTTCAAGAAGATTTAAATGAAGCTCATCCTAGAATAGATGAAATCCCATTTGACTCTGATAGAAAAATGATGACAACCTTCCACGAAATGGATGGGACCTACTATGCCATGACCAAGGGTGCTCCAGATATTATGATTAATAACTCAAGTAAAATCATGATTGATGGCAAACTAGAAGATTTTACAGAAGATATGAAAAGACAAGTTTTAGAAGAAAATACTAAACTTGCCAAACAAGCCTTACGTGTTATGGCTTACTCCTTTAAACCATATGAAACTCTAGAAGGTGAGGAGCTTACAACAGAAAATATCGAACGCGAAATGGTATTTGTAGGTCTAACAGGTATGATTGACCCACCAAGACCAGAAGCAAGAGCTGCAGTTGCTGAATGTCACAACTCAGGTATCGATGTAATCATGATAACTGGAGACTACTTTGAAACTGCCCTTGCCATTGCCAAAGACCTAGGCATTGCAGAGCGCGAAGACCAAGCTATGCAAGGATCTGATTTAAATAACAAATCAGAAGAAGAAATTAGAGAAATAGTAAAAACAAAAAGAATCTTTGCCAGAGTTTCTCCACAAAATAAGGTGCAATTAGTAAATGCCCTTCAAGCCAATGGCAATATTGTTGCCATGACAGGAGATGGAGTAAACGATGCGCCAGCTATTAAAAATGCTGACATCGGTATATCAATGGGTATTACAGGAACTGATGTTGCCAAAGATACTGCAGATATGATTCTAGTAGATGATAACTTTGCAACAATAGTAAATGCAGTTGAAGAAGGAAGAGTAATCTTCTCAAACATCAAAAAATTTGTTGGCTTCCTACTTTCTTGTAATATTGCTGAGGTTTTAATAGTATTTTTATCAATCCTATTTGGACTTCCCAGCCCACTTACACCAATTCAACTACTTTGGTTAAACCTAGTAACAGATGCTTTCCCTGCACTTGCTCTAGGGGTAGAGCCAGCAGAAGCTGATATCATGGAACGTGACCCACGTGATCCAAGCGAATCAATCCTTGCTGGAGAGACTGGAAAGAATGTAATCTTACAATCAATTGCAATTACAATTTCAGTGCTCGCAGCCTATATTATAGGATTAAATTACATCTTCCCAAATAATATAGAAGGTGCACACACAATGGTATTTGCAACACTTATTACAAGTGAGCTTTTAAGAGCCTTCTCTGTAAGAAGTGAAAAATATACTCTAAAAGAACTTGGTTGGTTTAGCAACAAAAACCTAGTAAAAGCAAACCTATTATCCTTTGCCCTACTACTATTAGTTATGTACGTGCCACCAATTAGAAGACTTTTTGAACTTCAATTTATCACTTGGGAATGGTGGATAATAATTCTATTATCTTTGCTACCATTATTAATTGGAGAAATTAGAAAAAGAGTTAGAAGATAATAGTAGAAAAACCTAAGTCAAATTGACTTAGGTTTTTTATTAACAATTTATCTACCTTTATGTTTTTGTTTGCGTTTTTGCTGTTTAAGAGCAAATTTTCTTTGCTCTACCAAAACTTTTTTCTGCTTTTTTGCGGCTTTTCTTTCTACTTTATTTTTTTCCAACTGTTTTTGAATAAGTAATTGTGACTTAGTTGTGATACCTTTTTTCTTATTTTGCTTACTTATTTCTCTTTGCATTCTTTTAGGATTAATGCTTTTATTTTTTATTTCAATTTTTTCTTTCTCAGTAAATTCTAACTTTCTGTAGTTTTTTAATATAAAGTTATACACTTCTGGGTTTGTAGGTTCAGACCCAAATACAACTTTACATACTGCTAAAGTATTATCCTCTACCTTTTCAAAAATTCCTACCCAAAATGGACACTCAAAATAAATTGTTAATTTTACTGTTACTTTTTTCATAACAGACCCTCCTTATTAATTTTTTCAAAGAATGGACGACCCGGAGGGGAAGGTTACTTACCTAAATAAGATAATATTTAGACGACTGGGCTACCTACCAGTTCTAATATATTTATAAAATATATATTGCGTTTTTATCCTTGAGTTACTCCTTACTATACTTTTTCTTAAAAAACTAGCTATGTTTACGTTAATCTTTAAAATATCATTTTTAAATTTAGAAACGAGTATATTAATTTTTCAAAATTAAATTAATTCCACATCATTTATTCTTTAAATTTTTATAGTAGAGTTTCTAAAAATATTTCCTTAAATTTATCTATATCAATATCAGATACAAAGTTTATATTTTTACAAAGCTTAGAATGAGCTCTTAGGTCAGCCACAGTCATACCACGAGTAAACTCACCCTTAGTTTCTACATCCATGTGGACCATCTCGCTTTTAAAAATTTCTGGATTTGTATGATACATTACCGCGAGTGTATCGTGCATAAAGGTTGTGTAGTTTTCTTCAGCACCTGCTTGGTCTATTCTTATATCCATAACGGCTGATAAGATCTCATTTATTTTCTTATCTGAGTTTTTAAATTCATTATGCATATCTATATCATAAGAAGTTTTTGTTGTAACATTTAAACCTAACATATTTATTTTTATGCCACTAGCAAATACTATGGCTGCAGCTTCTGGATCGGCAAAAATATTAAATTCAGCGGTGGGTGTTACATTTCCCATGCCAATTGCTCCACCCATTATAGAAATTTCTTTTATTTTTTCTTTTAAATCAGGACGGGCCAGCAATAGACTTGCAATATTTGTTAAGGGTCCTACGGCTATGATTAAAGTTTTCTCATTGTCTTCTAAAACTTTAACCATTGCAGAAATAGCGGATTTATTTTCCAATTTTGCCAAATCTTCATCTTTAAAAACATAACCTAAAAGACCATTTTTCCCATGAAAGCCCTCTGCTAAAATTTGTTTACCTAAAATTGGTTTCTCAAGGCCTTTATAGATCGGAATCTCCCAATCCATAGCTTTCGCTAAGCCTTGTAAGTTTCTTGTGGTGTGCACGAGTTTAACGTTACCTGCAACTGATGAGAGCATTTTTACATCAAAAATATCGCTTTTATTTAAAAAACTAAGGGCAAAGGCATCATCTATGCCTGGATCTGTGTCAAATATTGTAGGTATTTTTTCTATCATCTCTAATCTCCTCTTTATAAATTTTATCAAAATAAAAGACGGAAGTCTTCCCGTCTTTTATGAAAGTGCTTACATATTAATAAACAAAAGTTTTCCAAACTACATCTTCGCTTGGACTATAAATAATTGGACCAAAGGCATGGTCTACTGTAACTTCCCTACCTTGTGGTGGTGACACTGGATTTATTTGATTTTCTAGGGCTGTACCCTCTCTATCATAAGGGGGTATATGAGCCCCATCTAAATAAACTGTAAACTCATCCCCTACCTTTAGTTGTTTAGTAAAATCAACATAGGCTTTTTGTGGGATTTCACTATCTACACCAGGTTCTGAGGTAATATTAAGCTCTTTTAATTTTAATTTGTAGGTTAGTTGGTTGATTTGCTCAACATATTCAAATTGACCCTCATAGGTGCTGACGTGTTGTTCTTGAAGCTGTGCCTCTCCAGAAACCTCATCTAGGCCAGCATCATATCCGTCTGCCTCTTTGGTGGCAAAATATTCTCCCGTAAATTTACCATCTTTTTCAAAATCAATGGTCGTGTATATTTGAGGACTATCTTCAAACATACTATGAAGGCTTTCACCATCTAGGGCCTTAAATACAGCAACTCCTTCTTCTAACTGGTCTCTTAAAACTTCTTCTTTTATATCTTTATGTTCTTCTAACTCTTCTTCTATAGTATCCTTATTTAATTTTGGCTCAGGATTTATAATTTCTTCTCTTTTTAATTGACTTTCTTCTTTATCATCTACCTTATCAGCAGCTTGGTTACCACACGCTGTTAGCACCACAAGTGCTGATAATAATAATAATTTATTTTTCATTTATTCTCCTTAGAACTTATATAAATATATTATGCCCTCAAATTAGTATTTATAAACTAAATATTACTCCAACTAAAGCACTTACGCAAATAATTGCAAGCGGATGGACTTTTTTAAACCTAATTAATACAAAAAGATAAATACAAAAAAATGTAAGAGGCAGCACCCTTATAAGATCAAATAAATTTCCACTTTGTTTAAATAAGGGAATATTAAAAAGAGTTAGGGCTATAACTGAGCTCATGGCTCCAAGGATTAATCCCGCAGTTGCTGGACGGATGGTTTCAAACATATCATGGACTACCTTTGATGATTTAAACTTTGCCATTGCCCTTGCAATTATTAAAGTAATTATAATAGGTCCTGTAATAAGGGCAAGGGTTGCTAAAATTGCTCCAACTACTCCATAAGATTTAAAGCCAGCAAAGGTAGAAAGATTTATACCAATGGCTCCCGGTGTGGATTCTGAAACTGCTATCATATCTAAGAGGTCTTCTTCACTAAACCAGCCAAAGGCCTTGGCCATTTCCTGTAAAAATGGAATAGTGGCCATGCCCCCACCTATGGCAAAGATTCCTGTTTTAAAAAATTCCCAAATTAATCTAAGCATTTTTATCCACCCTTCCTAGTAGAATTCCAAGGACACCCACACTTATGACAATAATAACTGGGGATATTTGTAAAAATCCTATAACAACAAAAGTCAGTAAAAATATCGCAAATTTAAGTGGTGTCTTAGCATTTTTCTTTACCATTTTTAAAACTGAATAAAAAACTAAGGCAGAAACTCCTACTCTAATTCCGGCAAAGGCATGCTGAATCCAGGTAATGTGGCTAAAAGCCTGTAAAAAATTGGCAATAATTAAAATAATAATTATAGATGGAGTGATAAAACCTAAAGAGGCAATAATCCCTCCCAAATTTCCCGCTTGAGAATAACCGCAAAAAGTTGCAGTATTTACTGCAATAATACCCGGTGTCGACTGGCCAATTGCATAATAATCCAATATTTCTTCACGACTGGCCCACTTTTTATTATCCACTACCTCTCGCTCCAAAAGTGGCAGCATGGCATAGCCACCACCAAAGGTAAATAGACCAATTTTAGCAAAGGTAAGGTACAAATCAACTAATATATGCAAAATAAACTCCTTAATCATTTTTATATTTAAAGTATAGCACAAAAGCCTTGTTAATTTAGATTTTACATAAAAATTACACTAGTCTAATAGTCTTTTTTTATAATCACTATTGATATGTAAAAATAAAAGGATACTTAAATGCTAATTATAGATGAAAATTTAAAATTAAATAAGGAAGATAGCCTAAGCCATAGGCGCTTTCCCTTTGTACTTGATAAAAAATTTGATAGATTAATCATTAAGCTTTCATATTCGCCAACCCTAGTGCCGGATGATGAAAAAATTGACCCCTTAAAAGAAGCAGTTAATAAATATCTGCAAGATAGTATTTATACTGACATGGACCGCGCTAGCACTCTTGATGCAAATGTAGAAAATTTTCTAACAACCAGTCTTTTTTATGAGGGTAAATTTGTAGGTGCTTATCACAATAAGGTGAATGACCAAGAGATCACAGTCAGCAAAGATTATTCTTCCCGCGGCTATAAAAAATTTGATGTAAGCCCTGGATCTTATGAGTTTGTCCTATCCATGCACTCTTGTAATAGCAAGGTTATTGCAAAAATTTCCCTGGAGGCCATAGATGAGTAAATTAGAATATTATCCAGTCTTACTCCATTCCCACTCTCACCATTCTGATGGACACTTAACCCCAGAAGAAGTGGTAAGAAATGCCAAAGACTTTGGTTACAAGGCTATGTTTTTAACAGACCACAATACAGATGCAGGAGTTGATGAAATTTATGAAAGAGATTTTGATAAAGACATTCTCCCAGTTTTTCATGGGGTAGAATGGACTACATTTTTTGGTCACATGTTGATTTTAGGAGCCCATGATGCAGGAAATTATACCAAGGCAACTCTTAGCAATATGGAAGCTTGTATAGATGAAATTCGAGAGAAAAATCCAGATGCAGTATTTTCCATAAACCACCCCTTTGATATGGGCAATCCAATCTGCACCGGCTGCCATTTTGAATTTAATATAAAGGATTACTCAAAATTTTCTTACCTAGAGCTAATAAATAGTGAAAATTCTGAAAATAGCAAGTCCACAATACTTGCCTATAAGTTTTGGAAAAAACTTTTAAATGATGGTTATAAATTAGCAGCCCTTGGAGGTCGCGACTGGCATGTAAAATCAAAAGATGATGATACAGTGCCTATTAATATGGTGGGTATAGAGGGTGAGATAAACGAAAAAAATACTTTACGTGCTATAAAAAATGTCAATACTTACCTTACTTATGGACCTATATTTACTTATAATTTTAATAAAACAGACCTTGGAGATATGATAAATGAAGGAGAATTTACTGGAACCATCAGCATTAAAGAAGGTTCTTTTAAAAACACCAAGTATATAGGGGTAATTGCTAGGAAAATCCTTATTTATAACAATAATCAGATAGTTTTTGAAAAAGAAATTAGCTATGGTAAAAACATCGACTTTATTATAAATCCTAAAAAAGGGTATCTAAGATTTGAAGTCCTTGGAAACTTAAATGATAAGGAAAATATTAGACTAGTGACAACTTCCCCAATTTTTGTAAATTAAAGGAGAAAAAATGAAATTATTATTTGATTGTGACGGGACAATCCTTGATTCTATGCATATCTGGGTAGACCCAATCAATGAAGTGTTTGAAAAATATGGTTTTAGACTTGATACTCTTAGCAAGGAAGAAAAGGGCAAGATAGAAGCCCTACCCCTAGAAGGCATGTGCGAATTTATCGCAAATGAAATGGCAACAGATATGAGCTCGGAAGAAGTTAGAGAATATTTTGATGAGATTATCCATGATGGCTACAAAAATTCTCTATTACCAAAAGATGGAGCCTTAAAAAAATTAGAAGAACTCCATGACAAAGGCTATGAAATGGCTATAGCTTCATCAACAGATTCAATTTATTTAAAACTTGCCTTTGAAAGATTAAATATAGATAAATACTTTAGCTTTTTAACCACACCTGATTTGACTGGCTCCAAAAAATCAGACAAAGAATATTGGCAATACGCTATCGATCAGTTTGGAGTAGATGCAAGCGAAGTCATTTTATATGATGATGCCCTATACGCAATAAAGGCTGCAAATAAGGTAGGCATCAATACCTGCGGAGTAAAAGATTTTCCATATAATGAAAATGAATGGGAAGATATAAAAGAAAATGCTAGCTTATACCTAGATGGTATTTGGGAAATAGATGCTGATAATCTGTTAGGATAGATAAAATTAAAAGATACCGGGTATTCGGTATCTTTTTTTATTTAATATTAATATAATTTTTAAACTTATCTTTAAGTAAAATCGTGATTCAATAATAAAGATACATTCTAAACCATTTTAGAAGGATCAACCAAGCTATCAAATTCACCTTCATCTAAAAATCCTAATTGCCCATTAGCTTCTTTTAAAGTAAGCCCCTTATCAAAGGCATATTTTGCAAGTTCACTGGCCTTATCATAGCCGATTTTTGGGGATAGGGCTGTAACAAGCATTAGGGAATTTTCTAGATTTTTTTCTATATTTTCTTTATTTACACCTAGTCCTTCTAGTAAATTTTCATTAAAACTTCTTAGAGACTTGGCTAATAAATTTATAGATTGGTCCATATTATAAATTATTAGTGGCATATAGGTATTTAACTGTAATTGACCTTGGCTGTTAGCCATGGAAATTGCAAAATCATTGGCCATTACTTGGATACAAACCATGGTTAGTGACTCAACCTGAGTAGGATTTACCTTACCTGGCATAATGGATGAGCCAGGCTCATTAGCTGGGATATTAAGCTCATTTATCCCACTTCTTGGCCCACAAGATAAAAATCTAATATCATTTGCTATTTTATATAAATCAGTTGCTAAAGTTTTTATAGCCCCGTGACTGGCCACTAGACTTGCTTTGCTAGATAATTGATAAAATTTGTTACTATCAGCAGTAAATTCTGTATCAAGTAAGTTTGATAACTCAAAAGCTACATTTTCTCCAAATTTATTAGATGCATTTAATCCAGTCCCTACTGCAGTCCCGCCAATAGCTAGCTTCCTTAAAGAATGGCTAGTATTTTTTAATATGCTATAATCATGTTCTAGCATAGCTCTCCAAGCAGAAATTTCTTGGGATAGCCTTATAGGAGTTGCATCTTGCAAATGAGTACGCCCTGTTTTTATAATGTCAAATTCAGCTTCTTTTTTGCATAAAGTTTTGATTGTTTCCTCTATGGCTAGAAATAAATTCTCTGTAATATTTAAAAAACTTGCTACATGCATGGCTGTTGGGAAAACATCATTGGATGACTGGCTCATATTTACATGATCGTTTGGATGGATGATATCTTCCCCTGCCTTTTTGTTGGCTATGTGAGCAATTACCTCATTTACATTCATATTTGTTTGGGTGCCAGAACCTGTTTGCCACACAGTTAATGGGAACTGATCATCATAATTGCCTAGTAAGATTTGATTGCAAGCATAATTGATTAAATCTTTTTTCTCACCAGCAAGTTTGCCCTCATCATTATTTACCTTGGCTGCAGCCTTTTTGATATTTACTAGGGCCATTAATAATGATTTTGGCATGGTCTCACTTTCTTTTGGGAAATTTTCAATAGATCTTTGGGTTTGGGCACCCCATAAGGCATTAATTGGTACTTCAATTTCTCCTAGGGAATCTTTTTCAATTCTATTTTTCATTATTACCTCTTAAATTAAATCTTTTTCACCTAGTATTCCAGGTTCTATCATCTTTTTTAAGTCTAAAATGTTATTTAATTCATCATCCGTTAAAAGATTTTCATCTAGGACTATATCTCTTATATTTTCACCAGTTCTTAAAGCTCTTTTAGCAATTTTAGATGATTTCTCATAGCCTATATGAGGGGCGAGGGCTGTTACTAGACCAACACTTTTTTCCACTTGATCCTTTAATTTTTTCTTATTAGCAATTATATTATCAATGCAATTTACTCTTAGGGTATAGATAGCCCCCTTTAAAGTTTTTAAGGATTCAAATAATTTGTAGAAAATTACAGGTTCAAAGGCATTTAACTCTAGTTGTCCTGCCTCAACTGCCATGGTCACAGTAACATCATTTCCTATAACTAAAAAGGAAACTTGGTTTACTACTTCTGGGATGACAGGATTTACCTTGCCTGGCATTATGGATGATCCAGCTTGTTTGGCAGGCAATTTTATATCGAAAATCCCAGTTTGAGGACCAGAACTCATTAATCTTAAATCATTAGAAATTTTTGAAAGGCTAGCTGCAAAGGTTTTTAAAACAGATGAGGCAAAAAGAATAGCGTCTAGATTTTGAGTGCCATCCACCAAGTCCTCACTTTGTTTTAACATAAGACCAGTAACTTTAGCCAATACATCAACTACTTCATCCACATATTTCTTATCTGCATTTAAACTAGTTCCAATAGCTGTCCCACCTAGGTTTACAATAGATAGGTCCTTTACTACCTTTTCAAATCTTTTCACATCACGGGATAGTACTTTTGCATAAGCCGCAAATTCTTGGCCTAGACTCATAGGGATAGCATCTTGTAATTGGGTCCTGCCCATTTTGTAGACTTCAGCAAATTCATCAGCTTTTTTGTTTAAAGAATCTATAAGTTGGTTAGTTTCTTCGATTAATTCTTTAAAATATCTAATTAAAGCAATTTTCCCACTAGTAGGTATAACATCGTTGGTTGATTGGCCCTTATTTACATGGTCATTTGGATGAATTATTTTGTATTCACCAAGCTTACCCCCAAGGCTTACTTCGGCAATATTTGCAATAACTTCATTGGCATTCATATTAAAACTAGTACCAGCCCCACCTTGGATAGGGTCTACTATAAAGTTTTCTCGATTTTGGCCAGCAAGAAGCTTTTGACAAGCTTTTACAATTGCATCAGCCTCTTTGTCTGATAAAAGACCAATTTTTCCATTTTCTATAGCGCAGGATTTTTTTACCTCAAGGATAGCATCTATAAATTTTTCATCCATGCCAAGTCCAGTTATATTAAAATTCTCAAAGGCCCTCTGGCTATTGGCCCCATATAGGGCACTTTTTTCTATATTAATCTCACCTAAAGAATCATGTTCCATCCTATAATCAGTCATACTGACCACCTCCATAGGATAATTATATAATATAGGCCAAATCTTACAAGCAAGCGAGAAAAAGGTTTTTATTTAAAAAATAACAAAGAAAAAGAGCTGAGATAATATTACTCAACCCTTTTTTAAGACACTTAAATTTTTAAAAAAATATAATTTCTGTGGATATTTGATTGCTCCTAGCATCTAGATTTATTACCCTAGCACCCTTTTTGTTTCCATAAGTATTGTATCCACTTGATTGTCCATAAACTAAATGGATACCTTTGTAGATACTATCAAAGCTATTATCATGGTCGTGACCAACAAACATTCCCCATGTATTTGATTTTAAGATTTCAGTAAAAAATCCACTGTTTAGTTCAGGTGAACAAACCCCGTATTCTGGTATAATTTTATCTTTAAGATCAGGCGTAGGTATACCATCTAAATCTTGACTTTCTTCCAACCACTCTAGATTTTGGGCAATGGATTCTTTAAACTCTCCAGAAATTATATTTTCACTCGCCTGCCAATATTCAGGTAGGGGTATATGTTGGAAAATTATATCACTCTTGCTGGTTCCAGTATGCCCATATTTTTTATTAACTTCATTAAACCATGATATTTGTTCATGATTTATCCAAGCATAATAGCTATACTCAGGTTTTTCATAGTCACCCGAATCTAGCATAAAAATTAAATTTTTAATATCATCATCTGTATCTTTTATTTCTATAACATAATTTTCTCTATCATTAGTTAAGTAAATTTCATTTTTTTCTGCATGATAATTTAACTTTTCATCACACATATTTCTTAAGTCATCTCGGCTTATCTGTTCTTCGCTATCATGGTTACCAAATGTAATTGCTACAGGATATGCCAACTCATTTAAAAAATTTATAAAATATTCAAAACTTTCTTCTGGATTATTTGCACCATATTTTTTTGAAGAATCAATAATGTCACCGCTGTATACAACTAAGTCAGGACTTTCTTTAATAAGTGTTCTTTTGATATTTTCATAGGTTTTTTTATCATTATCATTAGAATTGACGCTTGCTAAATGTAAATCAGTAAATTGAATTATTTTAAATTTATTATCTTGATTATATTTTAAGCTTGCCATTTACTACTCGCTTTGCCACTGATGGTTTTTCCAACTAAAATTAGTTCGTCTTTATAAAGATAGATTTTAATATTTTCCCCATCTTTGATTTTATTAGAAGTTTTATTTAACTGATCCGCTATTAAGTGAATTCCCTTTACATCTAAATAGTATCTAATAATAGACCCGTTCATAGATGATCTTAAAATTTTTGCATCAAACTCATAAAAAGGAGTATTAGTATCATAAATTTTTGTCATTATTGTCTCAGGTCTTATAGCAATTAGGTTATCAAATTCTAGTCTATCGCCACTAATTCTTTCAAATTCTTCAGGAGTTAATAGGTTATGATTGCCTACAAATCCTGCTACAAAGTTTGTGCTTGGAGATTCATAAATATCAATTGGTGAACCTTCTTGAACAACTTTACCATTTTCCATTACAAAAATTTTCTCACTCATAACCATAGCTTCCTCTTGATCGTGAGTTACTAGAATTACAGTTATTTTTAATTCCTCTTGAAGTTCTTTAATAAGTTCTCTAAGTTCCACCCTAATTTTAGCATCTAGGGCTGATAGAGGTTCATCAAGAAATAAAGCTTTGGGCTCAGTTACTAAAGCTCTTGCAAGGGCAACCCTTTGTTGCTGGCCTCCTGATAGATTTTGAGGATAAGCATCCTCTTTACCTTCTAAACCAACTCTTTTAATCATTTCCCTAGACTTTTGTTTGGATGCTTCTTTCTCATCACCTCTAATATCTAAACCAAAAGCTACATTCTCTAAAACAGTTAGATTAGGAAAAAGAGCATAATTTTGAAAAACCATACCTACATTTCTATCTTTTGTAGGTAAATTTGTAACATTTACCCCGTCTATATAAATTTCGCCACCTTGGATATCTTCTAGGCCTGCAATAGACCTTAAAAGAGTAGATTTTCCTGATCCTGATGCACCAAGTAGAGTATTTAAAGTTCCTTCCTCCATTCGGCAGCTTAAATCTGGAATTACTAAATTTTTACCATAGGCTTTTTTTAAGTTTTTAACTTCAATAAATGCCATTATACATTTTCCCCTTTTTTTCTTGTAACTTTATCAGATAAGTTTAAACCTATAATTGTCATTATCGTTACTATTACGAAATAGCTTACTACAATTGCAGATGTATAATATCCATTTCTATTCATATTTTGCCTTAAGAACATTTGGATATTTGAGAATGAACCACCAACCAATAGATTTAAAATACCAAATTCACCAAATAGAGTTGCAAATCTAAATAAAGAAGATGCAATAATTCCACTGGTTATATTTGGCAAAACTACCTTAAAAAATGATCTTGTCTTTGATGCACCTAAAATTTCTGATGATTCCATAAGAGTTCTAGCATTTATTGCTTTAAGGGAATTTCTCGTACCTATTTGAATCATAGGAAGACCTCCTACTATGTAAGATCCTATTACAAATATAAGCATAGGAATTCCAGTTGATGAATAGGCACTCATCAAGCTCATGGCAGAAATAATAGCTGGCACTGAAAAGCTGAGTAAAACTAATATGTCTAATATCCATAAATATTTTTGATGATATACGTATAATAAAAATACCGTTGGTACAACTAATATTATGGATCCTAATGTACCTATTGCTGCTAGGAATATTGTTCTTAGCATCGCGTTTACAAAGTTCTGGTCTGTAAATAATTCTTTATACCAGCCTAGGGTAAGTCCTTTTGGTAAAACAGTAAAGGTCCATTCTGATGAGAATGAATATAAAATTGTTCCTAATAGAGGTATTAAAAGAAATAATAAAAGTATTGCAATTAATACCCTATCAATGATTTTTCTTCCCATTATGCCATTCTCCTAGTTCTTTGGGTGATTTTATTTCCTATCACCATATTAATTACTAAAATTATTCCAAGTACAACAGATAATGCTGATCCAACTTCTGGTAAGGCAAATATGTCCCCAGATATAGTGTTGGCTATGTTTATAGAAATCATATTTACACTTGAGCCTGTAAGAGCAATGGCTGTGTCATAGGTACCTATGGCATTTACAAACATTAGTACCAAAACATTTATGAAGCTAGGCAGTAGGATTGGTAACCCTATCTTCTTCCAAAACTGAGCATTTGTGGCTCCTAAAACTGCTGCCGCTTCTCTCCAATTTTTATCGATTATATCGTAAACCGGCATAAGAAGAGTGATTCCTAAAGGGATTTGAAAGTATACAAATGCAATCAAAAGCCCTTTTATAGAGTACACACTAAAGTTATCCCAAAATCCCCAACCTAGATTTTGATCAAGGATTCTTAAAATACCAGCATTGCCTAGTAAAATAATTAAACCAAAAGCTAGAGGAACTCCAACATAGTTTGCAGTTAAGTTAGCCAATGATAAAAACCAATTTTTAAGCTTTGGAAAGTTAAAATATATTATAAATGTTGCAATTACAGTTATTAGTAAGCCTAATAAACTTGAGTAAATAGATAGTAAAATAGAGTTTTTAAACCCGCTTATATATTGTCTTTCAGAAAATATCCTAGCATAGTTACCTAAAGTAAAAGTTCCTGTAGAGTGGTCTGTAAAGCTTAGCTTTATCATAACTATTATTGGATAGATTAATATAGCTATAACTATTAGGGCAAAGATGGCAGCTATGATATAAAAGAAGGCTAGATCTTTGTTATTCTTCTTCATAAATAGTCAATCATCCTACATCTTGCTGATTACATTTTCTTGCCACATATTACCTAGATTTGGAAGCACTTCATTCCATGCATCGTGATCATTTATTGGATAAACATTAGCATTTTCATATTCACTATCAGGTAGTAGGGCAGCTTTTGCATCTTCATCAAGCTCTACACTTTCTCTAATTGGACGAGCATGGCCTCGAGCAAGATTATTTTGTCCTGCATCAGATAGGATATATTCTCTAGCTAGAGCGGCAGCGTGTGGTCTTTTTGAATATGCGTTTAGTATTGTTGTATAACCAGACATTGTCGCACCGTCTTGAGGGATTACTACTTTAAATCTATCTGATCCTAGCTCATCTTGGGCTGAAAGAGCGTTAAAGTCCCACATTGGAACCACAGCATGCTCTCCGGCTTGTAGTGTTGCTGTAGTAGAGCCTTGTACATTTAGCTTTCCTTTTTCAGCTATCTTAGCAAAATAATCTAAACCTGGTTGTAAGTTTGTTTCATCCCCGCCGTAGGCAATAGCAGCTGATAAAAGAGCAAATTGATCTTGGTTACCACTCGATACATCCCCAATTGTTACTGCATAATCTCCTTCTAAAACTTCTTTCCAGCTTGTTGGTACTTTCCCTCCTGTAGCATCTGTATCCACTATAAAGGCCATTGTCCCTGTATAAGAAAGTAACCAGTATCCTTCATTTTCTGAATCCTTTGCCCAATCAGGAATCTCATCATAGTATGAGGTTTTGTATGGAAGTAATAATCCTCTATTTTTTGCTTCTGGTCCAAAGGCTATACCAACATCACCAATATCAGCTGAAGCATTATCTTTTTCATTTTCAAATATAGCAAGCTCTTCTGCAGATGACATATCTGTATCCACATGTTTTATGCCATATTCACTATCTAAATCAGACCAAGTTTCTTTCCAGTTTGCCCAAGAATCAGGCATACCAACCGAGTTTACCTCACCTTCTTCTTTAGCCTTTGCTGTAATTTCTTCAACAGTCATTGAATTTAAATCTAGCTTTGCTTGTTCATTACCAGCATTATTAGCTTCACCACCACAAGCAGTCAGGGATAAGACTACCATACCAATTGTAAATAAATAAGATATTTTTTTTGTAATTTTCATAATAGCTCCTTTAATTATATATACATATGTAAGTGTAACAAGTAGATGTAAACTTTCTGATAAATGAAGGTAAAATAAAACTTAAGGAAAGTATTTTCATAAATATATATTTAAAAAATATTTTACAAAATTGGTGTTTTGTAAATATATTATAAAATTTATAAATAAAAAATTACTAGACATATGTCTAGTAATTTTTATTATTTTAAGTTAAAAAGTAGATGAGTAATAGATTCTTTTCCTATGATTTTTTTATAGAATCTATAGGATAATTCTATGGCTATGCCAGGTAGTAGTAAAATTAGTAAGAGGCTTGAGATTTTGTATAGGATCAATGTGATAGCTACTACAAAGGCATTTAAGACTAAAAAATCTATAGTATTTACTACTACAAGAGAAATAGAGTTTCTAATCACCTCTTTAAATTTCATCTCCTTATAATTTGCCATTATATAAAAGCTAATGCCCATAGTATTTATAAGCACAAAGGCAAGGATTATATTTAAGTAAAACATCCCAGTAAATAAGGGGTTAATTGACGTGGAAAAATAAAATAAGTCTATGGCTAAAATTAATATTAAACTTACATATAAGAGGCTAATTTTTATGTATTTAAGGGCATAGCTTATTATATTTTCTTTAAAAAACTTAAATACTTTTATCTTTTCCTTGTATCTTTCACCGTCTATCTTTTTTACCAAATCAAAAAGCATTACATGGCCCCCAGCAAAAGTTAAAAACCCTAAACCCATGACCATAGTAACTACAAATACTATAGAATAAGTCAAAAAATAATATATTTTTTCAAAAATCATGGAAATTACATTTCTTAATTTAGTATCCATCATCCACCTCATTTATTCTCATCCACTTACCAGATTTAAATCTTATGGTAAATAAAAGTCTTCTTAAAACTTCATCTAGGATAAATATTATCCAAACTGCCCTAAGCCCCATCCCAAGTTTACTTACAAATAGGTAAGAAAAAGGAATTACTAAGGCATAGGTCGTGATTATCCCGACTACTACTGGGAATTTTACATCTTTTAGTACATTTAAAGAATTTACCAAAATCTCATTTGCCACTCTCATAGGATCTAAAAGGATTTGGAAAAATAATAATTGGCTAACTATTGATGTAATTTCTGGATCCTTAGTAAAAATACCTACCAAAAATCTGCCCAAAAGGGCTAAAATCAAGTTTACCCCTGCCGCAATTAGACTTATCCTATTTGCATTTATGACTCCAAAATTTTTTATTTTTTGAAAATCCTTGTTTCTATAAAAATTACCAATAACAAGGTTGCCAGAAACACCTGCTGCCACCCCAATAGAAAATATAAAGGAGGTGATAGTTTGTGTATAAATTTTTGAACTTACAGCAATTGTTCCAAGGGAGGCAATTATTGCAGTAATTATAGTTTGGCTAAAATTATAGGATATCTGCTCCATAGCCGAAGGTATACCTAAAGACAATATTTCTTTTTTTAGGGGGATCTTTCTAAAACCATCTTTAAAATCAAATATTTCTGCTATATTTTTCTTTAAAGTAAAAAGGGTTAAAAGCATACCTAAAAGCCTAGAAACTAGAGTTGCAAGTGCAATATAGGATATGCCCCCTAGGTTAAAAATTACTATAAGAGAGTTTCCTAAAATCACTAAAAGAGTGTTAATTACAGAAACTTTTACAGCTACTTTTACAAAACCAAAGGCACGCAGAGCCCCTAGCATTAGCGAAGTCATAGCTAAAAATATAATTGAAACCGACACTATCCTTATATATATAGAAGTTTCATCTAAAAGTTCCCTTGGAGTTTGCATTAACATCAAAAGATTTCTATTAAATAAAAATACGGCTATAACTATTAAAATTGCTATAATCACATTTAAAATTATAGACTCTTTTAAAATCGACTTTACATAAGCTATCCTAGATTTTTCTGCATTTTGAATAATTAAAATACTTGCTCCAAGGACTACAATATTTGTAATCATAGCAAATATATTTAATAATTGGTCAGATATACCTATTGCTGCTACCATTTGGTCGTTAAAAAGAGAGAATAAAAATACATTAAAATTTCCTATTAAGGTTAGGAAAATTTGCTCCACTAATAAAGGCCAAAAAAGATCTTTATATTCTTTTGTGAAAAGTTTCTTATTTGTCTGCATCAATTTTAATATTTCTAATTTTTATTTCAAAGGGATCTTTTGTAATTTCAATAACTGTAGCTCCTTTTGGAACATCTCCATAGGCTTGGTAGCCTGATGAATTTGCATAGGCTAAGTGGATGCCATGTAGGGTACTATCAAAATTATTTTCGTGGTCATGGCCTACTACCATCCCCCAAGTTTCACCATTTAAAAGCATATTTGCAAACAATCCTGTATTTATTTTTGGAGCGGAGATCTCTTCGTTGGTTTCTTCCTGGACTCCTGATAAGATATTTTCCTTGCTTTGCCAATATTCTGGTACAGGAATATGTTGGAAAATTATATTGCGTTTTATACCATCATTTTTCTTATACTTAGCAGATGTTTTTCTAAACCACTCTACTTGTTCTGGTAAAACCCATTCATAGGTTCCAAAGCCTAATCTATCATCAGCACCAGAGTCAATAAAGTATAGATATAAAAGATCATCTCCATTTTCACTTAAAGGGATTAGATAATTTTCCTTATCATCTATGATAAAGCTATCTATTTTTTCTGGTTTGTTTGTGATTATTTTGTCATAGATTTCTCTTAATTCTGAGCGTGTAATGCCTTCTTCGCTATCATGGTTTCCAAAGGTTATGGCAAGGGGTATATCGTATTTATCAAAATATTCCATTACAATTTGAAAAACTTTATCAGAATCCTCTACCCCGTCTGACCACATAATATCTCCTGTATGAACTATCAAATCTGGTTTTTCTTTTGTAAGAATATTATCAATCAAATTAAAAGTTCTGATATCATCTTCGTGGTGAGGTAGATTTCCAAAATGTGTATCGGTAAATTGTACTATCTTAAAAGTATTATTTTTAAATTCCATACTATTCCTTTACTGAACCTATAGTAATACCTTGAACAAAATATTTTTGTATGAAAGGATACATGATTACTATTGGCAAGATAACTACAATAATAGTTGCCATTTGTAGAGAGTCTCCTGTTACTTGGATCCTATCAAGCTGTTGGTAGGCTGCTCCTGCATTTTTTGCTAAAATATCTGCTAGACCTTGTTGGCGGGTTAACATATCTTGTAAAATTGTTGCAAGCGGTTTTAACTTTTGATTTCTAACGTAAAAACTTCCTGCAAACCAGTCATTCCAGTGGCCTACTGCTGTAAAAAGAGTAACTGTAGCCAGTGTTGGCTTACTCATCGGTAGTACCATATCGGTAAAGATTCTAAATTCTTTCATCCCATCTATCCTAGCAGCTTCTACAAGACTCATTGGCACTTGAGAAAAGGCAGATCTTAAAAGCAAAATATTTGTGACACTATATAAACCTGGCACAATATAAACCCAAATTGTATTGGTAAGGCCTAGTTGGCTTAAAACTAAATAATAAGGGATAGTTCCCCCACTAAATAGCATGGTGAAAAATATAAAAAATGTAATTTTCCCCCTACCTGGTAAATCTGGGATAGTAAGGGCCCAAGCTGCCATAGACATTAAAAATACACCGAGAACTGTACCAAGGACAGTTCTAAAAATAGAAATAAAAAATCCATTTATTAAATTGTCTTGCTTAAAAACTTCTTTAAAGTTTTCTAGGGTAAATTCTCTAGGAAAAAATGCTATACCTCCACGGGCCGCGTCTTGGCCTGAGTTGAAAGCTAGAGCTAAAATGTGCAAAAATGGCAAAATAATAGCAAGGGCCATTATTATTAAAATAATATAAAAAATAACTTGTGACCATCTACTAGTTTGGATGGCCTTATTTGATTTTTCCATAATCCTCCCTAAATAAAAACTCCTCCGAGAAAATTTAGTTTATCCTCGGAGAAGGATTTTTACTTAAAATATTAATAGAATATTGTATCTCCATCTTTTTCTTTTTGTTCTAGGAACTTGCAGAAACCTTCGATGTCAGCATCTTGTAATCTTTGGCGAGCTTGGTCTAGGATTGCCTTTGCTTCTTCTTCACTAGTCGCGTAGTAAGCTTTAACTATTGCATCATCCCAGTCTTCTAGAGCTTGAGTAAGATTTCCATCTTCGCCTTCAAATTCGTATAGGTAAGCTTTTGGATATAGACCATCTATTACTTCTTTATCTTCAAATTTTTTATCAAAATTGTATTCTTCAAGAAGTTTTGCTGCCCCACTTGCTTCTTCTCCTCTTACACTATCTCCCCAAGATTCTTCACCAAAGTCTCCTAGATTGTCCATATCTGTGTAAGCAAAGTGTTCACCCCAGAATGCTCTAACGCCTCTGAAACCTTCTTTGATAGCTTCATCTGGGTTTTCATCTTGAAGTTTTACTAATTCTTTTTTAGGAACTGGTTTACCATCTACCATATCATAGTGCTTACCTTCTAAGCCGTAGAAATATAGTAGTTTTCCTTCTTCAGAAGCCATCCAGTCAGCAAATTTTACAACTTCTTCAGGATTTTCTGTTGTAGCTGGAACTGCCCAACCTGTGTATCCAGATTTGTATGGTTTTACCATATTGTCTGATCCATCTACTCTTTTTATATCACCTAATGGCATCCATTCTCCATTGGCAATTTCTGGTCTATAGTTATGAGAGTCAGATACGATAGCAAATGATTTATTTTGGATACCTTCTTGGGCACGAGTTTCTTCCATTGTATAGAATTCTGGGTGCATTAGCCCTTCTTCTAACCATTTACGAACTTTTGCAACTCTTTTTTCACCATAATCTGTCATAGATTCGTGTTTTACAGTATCTCCGTCTTTGGCAAATTTTTGTTCGCCTTCACCTTGCCACATTAAATCTCTATAAGGTCTTGGTCTTTCAGAACCACCCCATGATGTTGGACCTAGTGGAGTTACAGGGTTTCCGTTATTGTCTTTGTAATCACCCTTGGCAATTTTATCTAATAATTCTTCTAATTGATCGCTTGTTTTTATATCATCAGTTTTTACACCAAGATCTTCTGCAATATCACGTCTAATAAACATATTTCCAAATAATTTACGTCCTGGGTCTGCAGGATTTCTATTAATTGACATATGAACTAGATATGTGGCACCATCTTGGTCATCTCTCATCATAATATTTTCTTTTGTATCTGTTGGTAAATATCCTTCTTCGAAATATTTTCCATAGATTTTGCTTTCTTTTAAAGGCTCAGAGATATCATGAAACATGCCTTCATTACTTGCTTTAAGTAGTAATGGAAATTCTGGTCTACCTGAGTTATCTAGGTAAAATGCAACTGCATCTGGAAGATCTCCTGATGATAGACCTGCTGCAAGAGCTTCATAAGAATCTTCATTTGATACTGATTCAATTGTTAATGTGATTCCTGTTTTATCTTTGATGTATTGAGCAATTTCTGGGCTCATAGTTCCTTCACCAGTATCTCCAGCTGATTCAAAAACTAAAAGTCTAATTTCTCTATCAGCAATCCATGAATCTGGTTTGTCAGTATTATCTTCTGCAGTCTTATTACCATCTTTTTTATCAGCATCTTCTGTTTTATTGTCTGCTGATTGAGTTGTTTCTGTCTTATTATCAGTTGTGGTAGTTGTTTCATTGTTATTTCCACAAGCTGTTAGGGCAACTAAGCTCATTGCCATTAGCATAGCCTTGCTAAAAGATTTTTTAATATTCATATTTTCTCCTCTTACCATAAAGAATTTTCGCCGTATTTATCGGCTGCTTTGTTAACTGCAACAGTAAGTCCAAGTCCTACTAGACCTTGGATAAGACCAACTGCTGTTGCTGGGCCATAACGAGCTTTTTCAAGCCCAGTTTTTACAACATAAGTATCAATTATTTCTGACACTTGGTAGTTACCTGGATTTTGCATCAAGTATACTTGGTCAAATCCAGCTGATAATATGCCACCTAGGGAGATGATAAATAAAATCATAATTGTTTTTGAAATCCCTGGTAGGGTGACATGACGGGTTTGCTTTAGTCTATTAGCTCCATCTATGGCTGCAGCTTCATAAAGAGATGGAGATATACCCATAATAGCTGCATAATAGATAATCGAATCCCAACCTACATTTTTCCATAAATAAGTTCCAAAGACTGCTGGATAGAAAAATTCATTTTCCATCATAAAAAACCTAGATCCATCACTGGCCCCTATATCTCTTAAAAGATTATTAATCAAACCCGTATTTGGGGCAAAAAGTTTATTTAACATACCAATTACAACTACCCATGAAATAAAATATGGTAAATAAGTGATAGATTGAAAAATAGATCTGTGTTTTGTATTTGATATTTCGTTAAATATTAATGCTAATATTATAGGGAACGGTAGGTAAATAAATAGTTTTATAGCTGATATTATAAGAGTATTTCTAATGTAAATAGGTGTTTGCCTATCAGCAAAAAACTCTTTAAAATATTGAAGGCCTACCCAACCAGTCCCATACATGCCGGAGTTAAAGGAAAATTTTCTAAAGGCTAGGATATTTCCTGTCATTGGCCAATAAGAAAATATTATAAAAAATAATATGGCTGGGGCAAGCATTAGATAGAAAGTTTTATACTTGGCCATTTTTTGCCACAAAGTTTTTTTAACCGGTTTAAAAAATGGGTCATAGCCATCGTTATTGTTTGGATGGTTGGTAAATGTGTGCTGAGCTATCGATGCTGTCTGACTCATCTGATCTCTCATATTGGAGTTCGGATTTTCCACTTACATCCCCCCTTTCTTTAACAACATTCTGATAATTTTTCTCATCATCAAGGACTATGCGCTCTGTAGTATCTTTATCAAAAAAGTTTGCAAAATCAAGGTCAAAGGCTAGGGTTAAATCTTGGTTTCTGCTAAATTCATCAAGTGTATTTACTTTAGCAATGATATTTTGATCGTCTACTAAAAAGTGGATTAAAGTTTCAGATCCCAGCATTTCCGCTAGGCGCACCTTGGTAGAAAATGGCACATAACGATTATTATCCTTATCCAAATCACCAGCTAAAATTATATTTTCTGGACGGATACCAAAAATTAAGTCTTTGTTCATATAGCCTTTAAGGGCTAATTGATTAAGGATACTTTCATTTAATTTTATAAGCCCATCTCGTGTTTTAAGGCCATTTTCTGTTAGGGTAACTGGGATAAAGTTCATGGCAGGAGAACCCATAAAACCTGCTACAAAGATATTATTTGGATATAAGTAAATATCTTTTGGTGTAGAAACTTGTTGGATGACCCCATCACGCATTAAAACAATCCTATCAGCCATGGTCATAGCTTCTACCTGGTCGTGGGTTACATAAATTGTAGTGTTACCAAATTCTTTTGAAATATTAGAGATTTCCGACCTAGTTTGTACTCTTAGTTTTGCATCAAGATTTGATAGAGGCTCATCCATTAAGAAAACTTTTGGGTTTCTTGAAATAGCTCGGCCTAGGGCTACCCTTTGGCGTTGGCCCCCAGATAATTCTTTTGGCAGCCTATCTAAGTATTCAGTTAATCCTATGATATCTGCTGTTCTTTTAACTGTTTTATCTATCTCACTTTGATTTTTATTTTGCATTTTTAGACCAAAACCCATATTTTCTGCCACAGTCATATGGGGATATAGGGCATAGTTTTGAAAAACCATTGCTATATCACGGTCTTTTGGATGCACATCATTCATTAATTTATCCTCAAAATAAAGCTGTCCTGAAGTAATATCTTCAAGGCCCGCTATCATTCTAAGAGTGGTTGATTTTCCACACCCACTTGGTCCAACAAGCACGATAAATTCTCCATCTTTTATATCAAGATTAAAGTCTCTAACCACGTGTTGGCCTTCTATATAATCTTTGTAGATATGCGCAAGTTTTATATTGCTCATATACGCTCCTTCTAGTTATTGTAGTAATTAAAAATTTGCTGGAAATTATTTAAATTTAACCATAATAAATATGCTCGCCAAAAACCAGCACTCATTTATAAATATAAGGTAGGTGTATTAAGAAAATATAAAACAAATGTAAAATCGCGTATTTATAAAAGTGTTTTAAAATTCGCATTTATTTGCATAATACTTTTTTATTTGTAAAAGTAGTTAATCAAACTTTAATAATTTGCTTGGTTTTGTAAAAGTTAGGTAAAATATTTGTAAAGAAATTTTTAGAATATTTGATAAAAGAAAAACCCAGCAAACACTGAAATTTGCCGGGTTAAAGCTATTTATTAAAAATTTATTTATAACTTATATTAAGTTATAGGACTAGTAGAGGTCTTTTTTTATTTTTCTTAAGATTAACCCCATATTAAAAGTTCCTTTTAAGATAGAAGTAAAGGTCATAGCAATCCATACTCCTGCCACGCCAAAAATTGGCATAAAAAGTTTAGAAAAAGGGATTCTTAGAGTGTTAAAAATAATTGCAATTGTTGCAGGAGTTTTAGTATCTCCCATCCCATTAAAGGCACCATTTAGGCCAATTTCTACAGCCATAAATATTTGAGAAACTGATAAAATTGCAAGGTATAGGGCTCCAAGTTTTATAGTTTCTGGATCATTTGGTACAAAAATCTTAATCAATGGATACCTAAAAATATAAAGGATAACCATAGAAATCGCCCCAATTACAAAGACAATTTCAAAAGACTTTCTAATAACTTTTCTAACCCTTTCAAAAAGCTTAGCCCCATAGTTTTGCCCAACCATGGCTGCAATTCCTATTTGTAAACCCTCCGTTGTATTCCAAGTTATAGATTCTAGCTGGCTACCAACAGAATAAGCTGCTACGGCTGCTTCACCAAAGCCTGCCATAAATTTATTTAAAATCATACTAACAACTGCCATATAAACATTCATAAGAGCTGCTGGAGTCCCTAATCTAAAAATTTGACTCATCCAATTTCTCTTATAATCAAAATGATTTATAGAGTTTTTAAGCAATTGATTTTTACTTAAAATTACAATTACAAAAATAATAGTAACAATTACTTGAGCTAAAACAGTAGCAAGTGCAGCTCCGCGCACTTCTAATCGAGGAAAGGGTCCAAGACCAAAAATTAAAAGAGGATCTAGGATAATATTTGCCACAAGCCCTATAGAGTTTATTAAAAATGGTATAAGCGAATTTCCAAGTGATTGGAAACTTTGGGATAAGACTGGATTTATAAAGAAAAATATAATTCCAAGGGCCAAAATATAGATATACTCTCGAGCATCAGTACTAGCAATCTCAGATAAATTAAAAAAGCTTACATAGATATTGCCAAAAATAAGCAAAAGACCCATATAAATAAAACCTAAAATAAAGGTTAAAATATAGCCATTGTTTAAAATTCTTATGGTCTCATCAGCATTATCCCTACCAAAAGCTTGAGAAGCTAAAACCCCCATACCAATTTTTGGCACCAAAGTGATCGCATTAGCAATCCAAATTAAAAATCCTGCAAGACCAACTCCTGCCAAGGCATTTGAACCCAAGCGCCCAATAAAAAACATATCCACAAAACCATAGGTAATCTGGATAAGGGCAGTCAGGGCTAGGGGTAAGGATAATTTTAAAAGAGACTTGGTAATATCTCCCTTAGTTAAATTAACATTTTGATTCATAACTTTCTCCTTTGATGGTAATACTTTACAACTTAATATTTATATTGTCATTGACTCTTGATTTTTGGGACTAGAAGGCTATAAAATCTAATTTCCTTTTTTTCCTATAGAAAATTTTGTAATGATTTGAAATCGAAAGATTTTTCTTTGATATATAATCTTTTAATTCTGACTAATTTTATAATTTTAAGACAAAAAATCCCCAATACCGCCGGTATTGGGGAAAATTAAAAACTATTTTTATCTTTTACTAGTTTGTTCCATCAATATATTTTTCACGAAGTCTAAGTGCTGATGGGCATACTGCTATACCGCCTTCTCCTGTTTCACGAAGACCTGATGGTAGGCTATCTCCTACTCTCTTCATTGCATCTACTGCTTCATCAAAGGTTACAAATACTTTTACCCCTGCCATTGCCATATCTGCACTTGCTAGGGCATTCATAACTCCATTTGCATTTCTTATATTACATGGGAATTCTACCATACCACCTATTGGGTCACAAATAAGACCCATTACATTTAGTAGGGCGCATATTGCTGCGTTTTCTTGGATTTCTATATCATAGCCTCTTAGGTAGCAAACTGCGGCTGCAGCCATTGCAGATGCTGATCCTGTTTCTGCTTGGCAGCCACCTTCTGCTCCTGCAAAGGTTGCATTATCAAAGATTACTTGGCCCATTTGAGTTGCTACTAGCATAGCTTCCATTAATTTTCTATCATCAAAGCCATATTTGTGGTACATGGTCATTAGTGTTGCTGGTAGGATTCCTGATGATCCTGCTGTTGGAGCTGCAACAATTTGTCCCATGGCTGCGTTTACTTCACTTGTAGAAAGTGCCATTGCCATAGCTTTTGCTGCGGTATCTCCTAAAACTGTATCTCCACTTAAAAAATAATCATTCATCACTTTCGCATTTCCGCCTGTCATACCTGTTACTGAAACTACTGGTACTTCAAGGGCTGCATGAGATGAATTTTTCATCACATCTAGGGTTCTTTGTAGTCTATCAAAAATCTCTTCTTCGCTCCTGCCTGTGTTTTCTATCTCATCTTTGATAGATAATTCCCAAAGGCTTGCATTTTCTTTTTTGCATCTTTCTTTTAATAATTCAAATTTAGTTATCATATCCTTATCCTAATCTATATATTTAATAAAGGTAAAGTCTTTACCATTTTTAATTTTTTCAAGGGCTTCTGGTATAAGTGGCTCATCTAGTTGGCAAACTAGCATTACATCATCGCCATCTTTTATTGTTTTCATCTCGTGGATATTGTAACCATTGCTATATAAAATATTTGAAACAAAGGCTATAACTCCTTTTTGCTCACCATATGCCATAAATAATGTAGGTCTTTGAGCATAGTATTCTATAGGATTACCATAGATTTTATTAATTACAATAGCTCCCCCACCTATTGATGATCCTTGGATATCAATTGGAGTTCTGCCATCAGGATATTTAAATACCATCCTTACAGTATTTGGATGAACTTCACCTAGGTCTGTTTCTATAAACTTATAGCTAAGACCTGCTTCATCTGCATACTCAAAGGCATTTATTATTCTATCATCTTCTGGGCCATAGCCTAAAACTCCACCAACTAGGGCTCTGTTTGTACCATGGCCTTTATAAGTTTTTGCAAATGATCCATGTAAATAAAATTCTACTTCATTAAAACCTGGATCTACCATTTTTCTTGCTACATTTGCAATTTTTGCAGCTCCTGCTGTATGCGAAGAGCTTGGGCCTACCATAACTGGCCCTATAATATCAAATATTGAAGCATTTACTGCCATAATTACTCCTTATCTTTTTTAATAATATAAGCTAGCACAATTATATTATGCTAGCTTGGTTTAGTTTTTGCAAAGGTTATCTTTTATTATTTTGGGTTTTTTATAACTGGGATTGGTTTCCAGTTTTTGTTTTTTAATATTCTCTTATTATAAATTTTATCAACTGCATTTGCTATAGCCACATCTCCTGAGACATTTGCTGCTGTTCCAAATGAGTCTTGGGTCAAATAAAGAGATATTAGTAGTCCTGCCATAGCTGATTCTGGCGCTATACCTACCATCGGTAAAAATGGTAAAGCACTCATTACTGCTCCACCTGGCGCTCCAGGAGCTGCTACCATTGCAATACCTAAAGTCACAATCAATTTTATAATGATATCAAATGAGTGTGGCAAATTATACATATAAAGAATGGTAAATACACAACCTATTAAGGTTATCATAGAGCCTGGCAGATGGACTGTTGCTCCAAGCGGTACAACAAAGTCTGCTATTTCTCTACTAACTCCATTATTTGCCGCACATTGTAAGTTTACTGGAATTGTTGCCGCTGATGATTGGGTACCTACTGCTGTCATATATCCTTTTACTTCATTTTTTAGCATAGCAAAAGGATTCTTGCCTGTATAGCTTCCTGAAATCACAAACATAAATGTAACGTATATCAAGTGTAGGATGATAAGACATATAAATATCTTCCAGAATATTCCTAAAACAGCTTTTACTGATCCTAGGTAGCTCATCTCTGCGAAATTACCAAATATAAAAAATGGTAAGATTGGTATAATCGCTACTTCTAAGACTTTTACAATGATTGCATTAAACTCAGATACAGCCTTATATAAAACATCTCCACTATTATTTCCCTTTAGCCAAGAAATAGAAATTCCCATCATAAAGGCAAATATTAGTGCACTTGTTACATCAAAAAATGGTGTAAGTGGCACTGTAAAATATGGCTCTAATTTGTCTGCATTTGAAGATACTATTGCATCTATTTGCTCACTACTGATAAATTTCGGAAAAATATTACTTGCCATTATGTAAGATAGGCTACCTGCTATAAGTGTTGATAGGTAGGAAATCAAAACTGTAATACCTAAAAGCTTCCCTGCTCCCTCACCCAAATCAGAAATACCCTTTGTAACAAAGGCTAAAATCATCAATGGAATAATAAAGGATAAAAACGAACCAAAAATCTTTGAAAACGTAACTGCTACTCTAATAATACCAAGAGGTAAATTTGCTCCTGCAAGGACCCCTAAGGCAATTGCAATAAGTAATTTTGGTATAAGACCAATACTTTTAATACGCCCCATAAATTTCTCCTAATAAGTATATTTAATATAATTTAATTATATTAGAATATATCATATCACTTTTACGTGCAAAAGGAAATACGTTTTCAAAGTTTTTATTTATCTTATCATAGATTTAAGTATTTTCCAAATATTTTTTCATCTTTTAACATCAGTGTAATACTATGATAAATTTATACCAAATTAAAGTACAAAAAAACTACTGCTAGCACCAGTAGTTTTTATTTATAAGAATGGATTATTTACAAGTACCACCTTTTTGGAATCTTTCTTCAATAACATCCCAGTTTACTACTTTCCACCATTCTTCTAGGTATTTTGGTCTAGCATTTTGGTAGTCTAAGTAGTAGGCGTGTTCCCAAACATCATTGCCTAGGATAGCTTGTTTACCTTCTAGGATTGGGTTATCTTGGTTTTTTGTAGAAATTACTTCTAGTTCTCCATCATTTAGAACTAACCATGCCCATCCTGATCCAAATTGGCCCTTACCTGCTGCTTCAAATTCTTTTTTGAAATTTTCAAAGGATCCGAATTTCTTATCGATTGCTTCTTTCAATTCTCCAACCGGTTCACTTGATCCACCTGGCTTCATTGTATTCCAGAATAGGTTGTGGTTTAACACTCCACCAAGGTTGTTGATAAGTTTTTGTTTTTTATCAGCATCATCTGTAATTTCATCAATTGCTTTTAGTAGGCATTTTGGACATTTCTTTTCTCCATAGCCTGTTCCTTCTAAAAGTTCGTTTGCTGTATTCACATAAGCTTGGTGGTGCTTATCGTGGTGGAAGGTCATTGTTTCTTTTGAGATAACTGGTTCTAGTGCATCATATTCATATGGTAAATCCATTAATTCTAACATTAATTGCCTCCTAATGGGATTATTTCTAAATTTTATTTATGGCTTGCCTGCCATGTGCTTTTATTATACCCGATAACGATAATTGTTATCAACTGTTATGAAAGTAAAAAAGCACCCCTTAGGATGCTTTTGATGACTCGATGGCCATTTTTATATTTTCTTTTAATTTTGCTTGTTGATCTTTTTCTACTAGGGTTCCTTCAATTGGATCACCTATTACATTTCCGTTTTTATCTACTACTATGGTTGTTGGATATACGAAAATATTTTCTAGGTAATTTTTCATTTCACCCTCATAGTCTACGGCTAGAGCCTTGTAGGTTGGTTTTTTATCTTTTATTATTCTCTCGTAGGCTTCTTTGGTAGATTCATCATAGTTTACATCTGTACACATAGATACAAAGTCTACGCCATCTTCTTTTTTAAGTTCATCTGCAAGGTCATTTACTTCATCCATTTCCTCTATGCATGCTGAGCAACCTGTAAACCATAGATTTATTACTGTAGCATCATTTTTTGCTATATCTTCGTTAGAATATGGATTGCCGTCTTGGTCTTTGGCTGTGAAGTTTGGAAGAGTTTTTTTGTCAGCCATTTTTGACGGATCAGTTTCTTGCTTGGTTTCATCTTTTTCAGTTTCTTTTGCCATTTCTTTATCGTCTTTGACTTTTTTCTTATCATCAGCTTTTTCTTCATTTTTTGCATCATCCTTACTTGCAGCAGGCATTTCAGCTTGGCTTTCATTTTTTGTTTGCTCATTAGCTGCTTTTTGCTCATTATTTTGACAGGCTACTAGGGCAAGACCTAGCATAATAATCGTATAAATATTATTTGCTTTTCTCATTTTCACTCCTTTGTATAAAAGAGGAAGATATGGCTTTGGTCGGACAAGCTTTTGTACATTCATGACACCTTATGCACTCTAAGTGGCTAGAATTTTTTCTAATATCTACATCCATTTTGCATACTTTTTCGCATTTACCACAATCGATACATTTATTTTTATTCACATCCATTTGATAAAAAGAGTATTTATTAAAGAATGAATAAAACGCACCTAGTGGGCAAATCCATTTACAAAATGGCCTATAAAATAAAATTGATAATATTATTGTCACAATAAGAATCCCAAGCTTAAGGTTAAACAGACTTCCTAAAGCTAACCTTAGTGAAGGATTTTTAATCGCAAGAGGTATGGCTCCCTCGATTATTCCTTGGGGACAGATATATTTGCAAAAATATGGAGGAATCACTTCATATCTATCACCCATTACAAAGGCCAGGGCTATAATTAGTGAAAACAATATTATATATTTTATATATCTTAGGGGTTTTAATTTTTTTGTGGAGAATTTTTTGCTAGGGATTTTATGGAGTAAGTCCCCAAACCAACCCATGGGACAAAAGAACCCACAGATAAGGCGGCCAACTATTACTCCAAAAAATGCCATCATACCAAAAACGTAATATGAAAACTTGTACTTTTTTGACCCCATAACTGCTTGTATGGACCCTATCGGACATGATCCTGCCGCTCCCGGGCAGGAGTAACAATTTAGTCCTGGTAGGCACAGTTTTTTTGTAGGACCATTATAAATTTTGCCCTTAAAAAAGTTTGGTATATGGAAATTGTAGGTCAAGGCGGTTAGGGCTTGGATGGTATTTCTTTTAATATTTTTTATCTTAGCCAATGCCTATACACTCCAAACATAAGTTGATTGCCTTGGTAAATACGCTATTCACTTCACCCCTATAAGCCCCATATACCACAAAGCTTATAGAAAGTATTAGTAACATTCTGCTAATTAATTTTTTGTCCTTTTCTATCATATCTTTACCTCGTAATCAATGATAGCAAATAAAATATTAATTTTCTGTTAAGAATGAAATAATAAATTTACTTCCTTGAGGCTTATTATCTAAAACGCTAATTTTAGCCCCTAAGGCATCTACAATTTCTTTTGAAAGAGCAAGGCCTATACCAAAGCCCTCAACTGATCTCGAATTATCTGCCTGGTAAAATAGATCAAAGACTCTTTCTTTTTGCTCATCAGTCATACCTATACCGGTATCTGATATTTCTATTAAAGTTTTATTATTTTCTCTTGCAGTAACTATGTTTATGGACCCGCCTTGTCTATTGTATTTTATAGAGTTTTCTATAATATTAAATAAAAGCCTCTCTAAAAGCGCATCATCAGTATCTATACAGATATCTTCATCCTTAATAAAATTAACTGTTAAATCTTTACTAGCAAGCTTATCTTCTAGGTCAAATAAAATCTCTTCTATCAGTGTTCCAATACAAACCCTACTAATATTTGGCTCCTGATTTTTCGAAAACAACAGTACTGATTCTATTAAGCTTTTAAGTTTTTCAACATTTTGGTCAATTTTTTCTACAAAGGCTGCATCCTCTGGGCTGATATTTTTTCTTTTATATACATCTACTTGAGCTTTCATAACTGCAACAGGGGTTCTTAACTCATGGGCTACATTAGCTGAAAAATCTTTTTGTTTTTTGTAATCTCTATATATTCTTGCCATAAGCTGGTTAAAACTTTTAGACAAATCAACTATTTCACTAGATCCATCCTCTACTAAAAGTTTTTCAGAGAAAGTTTCTGGTTTATTTATATCAATTTTTGCTATATTTTTTTGCAAGCTTTTAAGTGGTTCTAAGATTTTTGAAATAAGTAGGGCAAAAATTAAAGATCCAATAATGATTACAAGCCCAGTTACAACAAAAGTATAGATTCTAAAATCCGCAGTGGATTGCAAGTGGGCATTATTTACTGTTACTACAACTGAGTTACTATAAGATGGCATATATTTTTCAATCTGTTTTAGCATTTCCTCTGTCATTTGGATTTGCTTTTGGTTAATCATATAGTTTGTTATGCTAATCATGGCTATAAAAATAATTACAACAGCACTTATTAGCTTAAAAACTATGGACTTATAAAATTTATCAGTTTTCATAAATTCTATAGCCTTTACCAATTACATTTTGAATTTTATTCTCTCCACTTACCTCTTTTATTTTTTTTCTTAAAGATGACATATGAACTCTAACTGAGTTTGAAAAACTATCCGCATTGGAATCCCATACATGGTCAATAAGCTCTTCACTAGATACAAAACGTTCTTTATTTAAGAATAAATATTCCAAAATCCCAGTTTCTTTTTGAGTAAGATTTATTTTTTCATCTCCTACAAAAGCTTCACGGGTTATGGTATCAAATTTCATATTCCCCGCTTCAAGAATGGTTGATTCTGTTATAGATTTGCGACGTAAAAGTGCACGCATACGGGCATCCAGTTCTTTTAAATCAAATGGTTTTACCATATAATCATTAGCACCAAAATCAAGACCCTTTACCCTATCATCTATATCAGAGCGAGCGGTAAGCATAATAATATTTACTTCTTGGTTAAATTTTCTAACCTCATCTAATACTTCAAATCCATCCTTTTTTGGTAAATTTATATCAAGGATTACAATATCATAATTTTCTATATAAGCCATATCGATAGCTTCCTCGCCATCACTAGCCTTATCAACGGCATAACCGTACATGCTTAGGCCTTCTTCTAATAAATTTAATAAATCTAAATCGTCTTCTACAACTAAAACACGCATATTTACCTCCATTTTATTTTATTTTGATTATAGCATAAATATAGGTTAAGTTTAGGTAAAGGAGTCAATAAAACTAAAGTTCTATAAATAATTATTTATTTTTTTGAAATATTATTTGACTTTATTATTGTAAAGAGTTATAATTTCTTTTAAATAAAAATATCAAAGAGGTAATAAAAATGTTTGTTTTTAATCACAACCTAGTTCTCATTATTAATATCATCATATAAAAGGCTAATTTTACTGGTTATTTTCATTAAAAATGATTAACAAAATTGGTCCTATTAGTGATTTTAAAAATAAGAATGGGACCTCTTTGAAGCTCTCATTCTATCTAGGATGAGAGTTTTTTTATGACAATTTAGGAGGAAAGAATATGGATAGTAAAAAGGTATTTGAATCATCAAATAGTAATGAAAAGGTAAGTTTTAGAAATGTTATGAGGGTTGCTGGTGCAGTCATCGCTTTTTTGATAGGATCTGGTTTTGCATCTGGCCAGGAAGTTTTTCAGTTTTTAACAGTTTATGGATATAGGGGGATAATCGGATCATTGGTTGCCATGTTTGTCTGCTCTTGTGTAGCTGGAATCTTGATGTCCTTTGGTTACAGAACAAGAAATAAGGAAAATACTAGTCCATATTTCCATTACTTAGGTAAATACTTTGGTAAATTTATGACCTATTACACACCCTTTTTTGCATTTTTAATCACAATAGTAATGATTTCAGGGACAGGGGCTACATTAAACCAATATTTTGGTTTAGATCCTAAAATCGGAACAATAGCAATGACTATTTTAATAACAATTATTGCCCTACTTGGTTTAACCAGAGTTGTAGATGTAATCTCTTTGATAGGGCCCTTTCTTATAATATTTACCTTATCAATAGCATTTTATACTTTAGCAACAAATCCCGGCAATTTTTCATCTGCCGACCAAGCTTTAAAAAATATGGATAACTTGCCTTATGGGGCTGGTAACTCTAGGTCTTATTGGGTTTTAGCGTCAATATTATTTGTAGCCTACAATATAGTAGCAGGAGTTCCTTTTATGGCCGAACTTGGTTCAAAAGAAGTTACCAGTAACAAAGAAGCTTGGATAGGCGGAATAGCAGCAGGAGTTGGACTTATGGCAGCAGCCTTTGCCCTAAATTTAGCTATGCTAGGCCATGTCGAAGAATTGGTTGATGCAGAAGTGCCAGTTATAACATTGGCGCAAAAAATGGGTCCATGGGTTAGTTTTATATTTGTAATTATTTTATTAGCAGGCATATTTTCAACATCAGTACCTATGCTTTTGACAGTTACAAATGCCCTTACAAAAGAGGATACAAAAAAATCCACAAAAAATATCTTGATAGTTGTTGTAGCCTTCCTAGCTCTAGTAGGTGGCCAGCTTTCTTTTGGTAGACTAGTTGGTTTAGTATATCCATTTACAGGATATTTTGGTATAGCAATGATAGTTTTATTTATAGTAAAAGAGTTTAAAGAAAGAAAAGCAGATAATTTATAAAATATAAAGGAGATAGTAGTATGCAAGAGTTAAGAAACAATGAAAAATCTAAAGAAATGGTAAAGAAAGCTGATAAGGTATATGCTAGTGCAGGTCAAATACGCTATTTTGACCTATGTTTAGACTCAGCGAAGGGAGCTATATTAAAAGACCTTGATGGTAATGAATATATAGACCTTTTAGCAACTGCTTCTGCAATGAACGTGGGCCATTCCCATCCAAAAGTTTTAGCAGCTATGAAAGAACAAATGGAACATTTACTTCACTACACCCCTGCCTACTTCTACAATCCAAAGGTTGAAGAATTGGCCAGAAAATTAGTCGAATCCACTCCAGGGGATTTTGAAAAAAGAGTTATATTTGGTAACTCTGGGTCTGATTCCAATGATGCAATGATGAAATTTTCAAGAGCCTATACTGGCAGACAAACAATAGTATCTTTTACTGGATCCTACCACGGATCTACCTACGGCTCCATGACCCTATCAGCAGTAAGTTTAAATATGAGAAGAAAAATGACTCCCCTAGTAGCAGGAGTAGAATATATCCCTTTTCCAAATAGCTATGACAGAAGAGAAGATGAGAGTGAACAAGACCTAGTAAATAGGTATTGGTCATACTTTGAAGATTCATTAAATACTTATTTACCTATCGATGAAATAGCTGGAGTAATAATAGAGCCAATCCAAGGTGATGGTGGATTTTTAAAGGCGCCTAAAGCCTATATGGATAAGTTATATCAATTTACCAGAGAAAATAATATAGTATTTGCAGTAGATGAAATAAACCAAGGCCTTGCTAGGTCTGGAAAAATGTGGTCAATAGAACACTTTGGTATAGAACCAGATATCCTAACAACTGCAAAATCCCTAGCATCCGGTATGCCACTTTCTGCCATAGTCGGTAGAAAAGAAATAATGGATAGTTTAGAGGCACCAGCCCATGTATTTACAACATCAGGAAATCCAGTTTGTTGTGCAGCTGCCCTAGCAAGTTTTGCTGTAATAGAAGAAGAAAATCTTGTAGAAAAATCTAGAAAAGATGGGGAATATGTCAAAGAGCGCTTTGAAAAAATGCAAGAAAAATACCCAGTAATAGGTGATGTAAGAATATACGGATTAAATGGTGGGATTGAACTTATAAAGGATAGGAAAACTAAGGAACCTGATACAGAAAGTGCTTCAAAGCTAATAACCTACTTAAAAAATAATGGTGTATTAATGATAACAGTAAAGGGAAATGTATTAAGATTCCAACCACCACTAGTAATAACAAGAGAAGAAATAGATAGGGCCTTAGATACAATAGAAAGAGGATTTTCAGAGCTAGAAAAAGGAAACTTAAAGCTAGATGATGATAAAAAAATAGGTTGGTAAAAGAAAAAGTAAAATGAAATACTTCCCATAAAAAGGACTAGGTTGTAGTTAACCTAGTCTTTTTTGAGCCTTTAACAAAACATAACTTAGATTAAGCTTATATCGCAAATTCCCTATACTATTTTAATTTTTCTCAGGCAAGTACTTCCAATATTTTTTTGGCATATTTGCTTGCATTAGTTTTTTATTTTTACGTTCTTCTATGCCAATAGCATCATAGAATCCTCTCCAAGCATCTTTAAAAATTGCTTCTTTTTCACTATCTACTGCATCCATTTCAAGGATTTCTATCTCTTCATAATTTCCGTGTTCACACAGGCTTGCTTTATTGCGAGTCTTATCGTAGATAATAAATTTTTCAGCGGGCATTCTTTTAAAAAAATGTTGAGTTATATGGAGTAAAATATCATTTTCTGGAGTAATTTCTGCAAGTAAGTATCCATCCTGTATTTCCCTAAATCTAGTAAAGCCCTTATAAGCATGGGTTTCGTGGTTAAAGCTTTTTACAATCGACCTAAAGGCTACCGCAGCTTTTTTAGCAGATCCTAAATATACATTGCCATATACTAGGCAGCTTTTTATGGTAATAGCTAGGATTTCTTCTTTCCTAGGATGGTTTGATTTAAAAACTTTAAAAGCATCTTCAAAAAAATCTTCTCCTATATTTTCCCTAACCCCTGTAATCACTCGCTGAGCCTTTACTATGTCAGTTTTTATCATTTCACTTTCCAAAAAATTTACCTGATCAGTCTTAGTTTTTATCTCACACTTACCAATCTCGTGGTATTTTTTAAATATAACTGTAAAAAGTCCATCAAAACTTCCGTCATAATAATAAATCATTCTTAAATCCCATCAAACATAGATAATTGCTTGTAACCGCTATGATTTGGGGCACTCATTAGATTTTTAAGTTCATTTTTACTTTTAAACCTAAGTCCCCTATAAACTCCGTTTACAGTTATAAAGTGTCGGGCTCTTTTGGTAGAAATTTTTAAGGCCTTTAGGCTATCATAGCTAAGTTTTCTAAATTGGCGGGCTTCTATTATACGATTTGCATAAGTTCTACCAAAACCAGGCACTCTCATCAAATCATAGTAAGAGGCGGTATTTATTTCTAGGGGGAACCTTTCGATATTATTAATAGCCCAATTGCTCTTTGGATCTATTGACAAATCAAAGTTGGCATCTTTATTAGTTAGCAAGTCATCTGCCTTAAATTTATAGCTACGCATTAAAAAGTCGGCTTGATAAAGCCTATGTTCCCTTAAAAGTGGTGTTTTATCTATCCCTTCTGTAAATTTTGATTTTACTACTGGGACAAAACCTGAATAATACACACGTTTTAGAGCATAATTATGGTATAGTTTTTCACTAGTTTTTATTATCTCAAGGTCTGATTCTCGCCCTGCTCCAATTATCATTTGAGTGGTTTGTCCTGCTGGCAAAAATTTAGGAGTATGGTTAAATTTTTTCCTATCCTCGCCATAAACCATCATTTCATTTTTCACCTTACCCATGGGTCTAGTAATATCAGCAATTTTCTTCTCAGGTGCTAAAAGTGATAGAGCTTTTTGGGTAGGTAATTCTATATTTATAGACATGCGGTCAACCAAAAGCCCCATTCTTTTCACCAAGTCTTCGTTGGCACCAGGGATGGCTTTCATATGAATGTATCCATTGAAATTGTATTTATACCTTAAAAGCTCTGCAACCTTAACCAATCTCTCCATAGTATAGTCTGGGTTTTTTATAATACCAGATGATAAAAAAAGACCCTCTATATAGTTTCTGCGGTAAAAGTTCATAGTCAGCTCTGCCACTTCATCTGGAGTAAAGGTCGCTCTTTTGCTGTCATTCTCCCTACGATTTATGCAATATTCACAATTATATATGCAGTTATTGGTCATAAGTATTTTTAAAAGGGAAATACACCTACCATCCTCAGAATAAGAATGACATATGCCACCCATTGACCCATTGCCCAAACCCTTATTTTTATTTTTCCTATTAGATCCGCTAGATGAACAAGAAACATCATACTTGGCTGCATCCGCAAGAATCTCTAATTTCTCTCTAATATCCATTGTAGTTCCTTTAAATTTTTAACTAGTGGAAGTTCTCGTGTGTTAGTTAATATTATACATTTTAGGTCACTTATTGTCTATTAAATATTTTATGTAATTTGACAAATAAATATAAATAATTAATCCAAAAGTTAATATATAATTATATGTAATAAATAAGGAGGAATTATGAGATGAAAAAATTTAAAAATAGCCTTTTAGCAATTTTACTAGCCACATCTATAGTTGCTTGTGGCAATGCTGAAACCAATAATGCTGAGGATATCGAAAAAGACGATTCTAGTAAACAAGTTGACCAAACTATAGAGGTAGAAAAGTCTGAACCAGTAGCTAAAGAAGAAAATCAAACAGAAGTTGAAGATGATGTTAAAGATCAAAAGACACAAGTAGTAAAGGAAACTAGCGAGGTAGAAAAAGAAGTAGCTAGCGAAGATGAAAACCTAATTACCGAAGATGGCCAGTACTATACAGCCTATAACCCGCAGTCTGACGGAGGAATCAATGAGTACAATTTACCTGAAACAAATTCTTGGAAATTAGATGAAAATAAATTAACTGTAAGCGGAACCTTACAAAATCCATATCCGGACGGTGAGTATACAGAAAATAAAATTCATACTTTTAAATTAACCGATGCAACTACTTTTACAGGTGTGGGTGCTGATGGTGAGTTTGAAACGCCAAAAGAAAACCATATAGAACAAGGCGCACCATCAAATATAATAACAGTCGAAAATGGAGTTGTAACCAATATTAGATTTGGGTCTTAAATTTTGTAAAACTTGATAATCTAGCCATTTGATATTTACTTATCCTTTAAAGATGGTAAAATAATTCAAGGAGGATAATTATGAAAATTAATACATTAAACAAAACCCTACTTGCAGCATTTATGGCAGTAACCCTAGCTGCATGCACCAATACAAATACTCCTCAATCAAGTGCAGCTGCAGATGCAAGCACAAATTCGGAAGTTGTAGAACAAAGCAGCGATATCATAGATGAGTCTATCAAAGAAGATGGCGAAAAAAATAAACCAGCTGATGAGGAAATATCAGTAGAAAAAGAAAAAAGTAATTCAGTAGATGACAAAGAAGAAGCCAGAGCCAATGACACAACTATAGATGTCGAAAAAAAGGCAGATGAAAACACATCATCTGAAGAAAATACTAAAGCAAAAGAAAATGAAGCTAACTCACCATCTAAAAAGGAAGAAAGCACAAAAGAAGATATTAACTACCAAGAACGCGAAGGTACATATATATCAAACCTTATAGCATCAAAAAATGGTGACCGTGATCCACAAATGGGTCTTACAAGCTTATCTAACTTATCAATTTCAGATAATACTCTGTCCTTAGAAGGAACAATCGACTATTTTAAAAACCCAGATAGTTACGATAATTCAGAAGAGTATGATAAGGATACTTATAACTTTAAAATAACAACAGATACTAAATTCCAAGCCGTAGGAGGCATGGCAGATCCAGAAATCTTTACCCCAGAAGAATTTGTAGAATACTACCAAGGAGTAAAAGATTCAGGACTAGCTTTAAAAATAGATGTAAAAGACGGTGTTGCAACAATTGTATCAATAGCTTCATAAGTTAAATAAAAAGAGTAGAACTAATTAAAGTTCTACTCTTTTTTTATTCCGCCACCAGTATAGATAAGGCAAATTCAAACCCAACCCTAAAAGTCACATTCATAAACTTAATATGTGAAAAACAAGTAGCATAGATAAGACACGTATCTTTATATTCATTTCCTAGTTTTCATTAATAATCATTAATCTATAATAATTAAGATTGATTGCAAAATCTATACAAAAATTTTCTATGCTTACTTTTTATTCAATATTTAAAAATGATCGGAAAAAATTGAAATAGGATTGGAAATCATAAAATCCTTAATAGGTAGTAATACAGAAAATATATCTTGATTTAGCACATCAAAACCCAAACGGTAACACAGTTGAGGGGAAAAACCACTCTATAAGCAATTTTACTTTTAGTGAGTAATATCTATAAAAAATTTATACTAAAAAAGACTGGAAATTAATCCAGTCTTAATTGTTTAGCAACTTCCAATAAAACCCATTCGCTGCTCTAATTCCCCACCACTGCCGTGAATTGTTTTGGGGTTAAATGTACCAAATCAAGGCACATTTAACACTCACCGGGAGGTCAGTCCTAAAGGAAGCGGACGGTCAGTTCCAAGTACCAACAGCGATGCTAGGCTTTCGGCTTCGCCGACCATTCCATGGAGGGTCCTCCACGAGCCGGACGGGCTAATTTGGTGTATCTTGTCAATAAAAAAAGAACTAGTCAGTTGACTAGCTCTTAGTTTATTTAGCGACTTCCTACTCTACCGGGAGGTCACCCTCCGAGTACCATCGGCGTTAG